>Ga0207134_1069_pt1 | contig 30191 bp, 33 predicted proteins | sample Alteio_BWMinHeat_12_FD_153527 | JGI IMG/M metagenome (GOLD analysis project Ga0207134, IMG submission 153527) | Enriched cells from forest soil in Barre Woods Harvard Forest LTER site, Petersham, Massachusetts, United States -... | ecosystem: Environmental > Terrestrial > Soil > Temperate forest >... | reverse complement strand
CAATTGCATGTCCTGCTTCATGATAAGCCGTTAATTTTTTCTCAGATTCACTCATAACCATAGAACGTCTTTCTGCACCCATCATGACTTTATCTTTGGCTTTTTCAAAATCATCCATTTCTACAACGCGTTTATTCGCTCGCGCTGCAAATAAAGCCGCTTCGTTGACAATATTCGCTAAATCAGCACCGGAAAAACCCGGTGTACTACGTGCAATAACACTCGCTTTGACATTATTGCCTAAAGGTACTTTTTTCATATGCACGGTTAATATTTGTTCTCGGCCGCGAACATCAGGCAGTGACACAATCACTTGTCTATCAAAACGACCTGGGCGTAATAAAGCAGGATCTAATACATCAGGACGGTTAGTCGCAGCAATAACGATGACGCCTTCATTACCTTGGAACCCATCCATTTCTACTAATAATTGATTTAACGTTTGTTCACGTTCATCATGACCACCGCCTAAACCAGCACCACGGTGTCTACCCACCGCATCAATTTCATCGATAAAAATAATACAAGGGGCTTGTTTTTTCGCTTGTTCAAACATATCTCGGACGCGAGATGCGCCCACGCCCACAAACATTTCAACGAAATCAGAACCTGAAATCGTAAAGAAAGGAACTTTAGCCTCACCCGCTACGGCTCTCGCTAATAAAGTTTTACCAGTTCCGGGAGGTCCTACGAGTAATACACCCTGTGGAATTCGACCGCCTAATTTTTGAAATTTACCCGGATCGCGTAAAAACTCGACTAATTCTTTGACTTCATCTTTGGCTTCTTCAACGCCTGCGACATCTGCAAAAGTCACTTTAACTTGATCTTCACCCAACAATCTTGCGCGGCTACGTCCAAAGGAAAACGCTCCACCTTTGCCGCCGCCTGCTTGTTGGCGTAAAACATAAATCCAAATAGCAAACAAAATAATCCAAGGTAAAAGATTTAAAAGATGCATTAAAATACCAGGTTGTTCTGGTGGTTTGCCTTTCACCGTCACATTTTTATCGACTAATTCTTTGAGTAATTGACTGTCATTCGGTAAGGGTAAATAAGTCGTAAACACTTTGTTGTCCTGCATAACGCCGACAACATCTTGATCTGAAATAGTGACTGAACGCACATTCCCCTGACGTACATCGCCTAAGAAAGTTGAATAGCTGAGTCTTTCTTCAGCTTCGTGACGGGGGCCAAACATATTAAATACAGAGACCAGAATAATCCCTGCTACTATCCATAAAAGAATTGTCTTAATCGTATCGTTCACCGGATGGCCTCTCTCAATAGGGAGTTAAATTAATTATAAACTAGTTTCTACCCAACACATAGATTTCTCTGGATCTGTCGCGTGAAGCTTTGGGCTTACGAATGTGCACTTTTTTAAACTGTTTTCGCACACTTGCAAGAAATTCATCAAACCCCGCGCCTTGGAAGACTTTGACTAGAAAGCCTCCTTTTTGTTTATCTAATACTCTTATAGCAAGATCTAGCGCTAATTCAGCCAAATACATTGATCTAGGCTGATCAATACTATCCATTCCGCTCAAATTAGGAGCCATATCTGAAATTACCCAATCAACTTTTTTGCCCTCTAATTGCTTGAGCAAACTTTCAAAAACAGCTTCTTCGCTAAAATCTCCTAGAATGATTTCAACGCCTGGTAAGGGTTCCATAGGTAGGATATCCATGGCAATGACTTGGCCTTTGGGGCCTACCAATTCGGCTACATATTGCGTCCATCCACCAGGGGCGGCGCCCAAATCAACTACCGTCATCCCAGGGTTAAATAACTTATCGCGTTCTTGTAATTGCATCAACTTAAAAACCGCGCGTGAACGATAGCCTTGTTTCTGCGCTTGTTTTACATATTGATCACTAAAATGTTCTTTCAGCCATTCGCGGCTACTTTTTTTAACCATAGAAATTAAATATGTTCCACGTTAACAATTTCAAAACTGATGACGCCCTGCGGAGTTTGCACTTCTACCGCATCATCAATATTTTTACCGATGAGCGCACGCGCTATAGGAGAAGTAATAGAAAGCTTATTGGCTTTAATATCCGCCTCATCTTCACCGACTATCTGATAAGTTACTTGTTCTTCTGAAGTCGTATTAACCAGACTGACCGTCACACCAAAAATCACTCGGCCTGAGTTTTCTATTTGCGTAATATCAATAATTTGTGCGGTAGATAACTTGCCTTCGATATCTTTAATTCTGCCTTCGGCAAAACTTTGATTCTCTCTCGCATCATGGTAAGCAGCATTTTCTTTTAAATCGCCCAAGGCTCTGGCTTCTGCAATCGCAGCAATAATACGCGGTCTGTCCACGGTTTTTAATCGATTCAACTCTTCCCTAAGTTTTTGAGCGCCTACTACTGTCATTGGAACTTTTTTCATTGCATCACCTATTAAGACTTTAAATCATCAAAAAATTGCTTCACTTTATCAAACCAGGAAGCGCTTCTAGGACTGTGGTTTATATTGTCCTTTTTCATTATATTTTCAAATTCTTGTAAATGTTCTTTTTGTTTGGCGGTTAAATTAACCGGTGTTTCCACTAAGACTTTGCAAAGCAAATCTCCCGTTCCGCCGCCACGCACGGATGGAACTCCTAAACCGCGCATTCTAAATACTTTACCTGATTGCGTTTCTGCAGGAATTTTTAATTTAGCAGCGCCTTTAAGCGTAGGAACATCTAGTTCGCCGCCAAGAGTCGCTGTGACAAAACTAATCGGGACTTCGCAATGTAAATGAACCCCCTCACGTTCAAAAATAGGATGTTCTTTTACTTGCACTTGTACATATAAATCACCCGGTGGTGCTCCAGGGTCTCCCGCCTCACCTTCACCCCCTAAGCGAATACGATCACCCGTATCAACGCCTGCGGGGATTTTAACAGAGAGTTGTTTATTATGTCTCTTACGGCCTTTACCGCGGCAAGTAGGGCAAGGATCTAAAATAACGCGTCCTTTACCATGACAGGTAGGACAGGTTTGCTGCACGGTAAAAAAACCTTGCTGCATGCGAATTTGACCGTGACCAGCGCAATCTTGGCAAGTGACAGGATTTGCGCCTTTACGAGCGCCGCTCCCTCCACAGTCATTACAAGCAATTAAAGTAGGAACGGTTAACTCTACTGTTTTACCAAATACGGCGTTTTCGAGCGAGATCTCTAAGCTATACCCCAAATCAGACCCACGAGCAGGACCGCCTCTGCCTTGGCCAAAAATATCCCCGAAAATATCTCCAAAGATATCCCCAAAATTCATGCCCGCGCCAAAACCACCCCCACCCCCCATCCCCCCAAAATCTTGGGCAGAATGACCGAATTGGTCGTAAGACGCACGTTTCCTCGCATCCGAAAGAACTTCGTAAGCCTCGCGAGCTTCTTTGAATTTCTCTTCTGAAACTTTATCGCCAGGATTTCTATCAGGATGGAATTTCATCGCTAGGCGACGAAATTCCTTTTTGATTTCTTCCTCACTTGCATTACGGGAAACGCCAAGTATTTCGTAATAATCACGTTTAGCCATTAATTAAGACTTCTTATCATCTTTATCTTTCACTTCTTCAAATTCCGCATCGACTACATTTTCAGATTTCGGTTGAGAGGGTTCGTTCTCTGGTTGCGGCGGTTGTTGTTGGGATGCATGTAAGCTCTCGGCCATTTTGCCTGAGGCTTCCGTTAAGCTTTTCGTTTTCGCTTCAATTAAATCTTTATCATTGCCTTTAAGTGCTTCTTTTAACTCATTCATAGCTGACTCGATCGTTTTACGTTCATCGGCAGAAACTTTATCACCCGCTTCGCTTAAAGCCTTAGTCACGGAATGAACTAAATTATCCCCCTGGTTACGAGCGGTGACGACCTCACGTAATTTGCGATCTTCCTCAGCATGCATTTCGGCATCTTTGACCATGCGTTTAATTTCTTCTTCGGATAAGCCACTGGAAGCTTTAATGACAATCGATTGGGTTTTACCCGTTGCTTTATCTTTTGCAGATACGTGTAATATTCCATTCGCATCAATATCAAAAGTCACTTCGATTTGCGGCATACCACGAGGGGCTGGTGGAATATCAGTTAAATCAAAACGTCCTAAGGATTTATTGGCGGATGCCATTTCACGCTCACCTTGTAATACATGAACAGTTACTGCTGTTTGGCCATCGCCTGCCGTTGAAAATACTTGGTTTGCTCGTGTTGGAATCGTCGTATTTTTTTCGATTAATTTAGTCATCACACCGCCCAAGGTTTCAATCCCTAAAGAAAGCGGTGTCACATCGAGTAATAAAACATCTTTAACAGTACCACCTAAAACAGCGCCTTGAATCGCAGCACCCACAGCGACCGCTTCATCAGGATTCACGTCTTTTCGTGGTTCTTTACCAAAAAATTTCTTCACGGTTTCTTGAACAAGTGGCATACGAGTTTGACCACCGACTAAAATCACGTCTTCAATTTTGGCTAGTTCTAAACCTGAATCTTTCAATGCAATTTTGCAAGGCTCAATGGTTTTTTGAATTAAATCTTCGACTAAAGATTCTAATTTAGCGCGGGTCATTTTGATGTTCATGTGTTTAGGACCGCTTGCATCAGCTGTAATATAAGGCAAATTAACATCGGTTTGTTGTGATGAAGATAATTCAATTTTTGCTTTTTCAGCGGCTTCTTTTAAACGCTGGAGCGCCAAAGGATCATTTCTTAAATCAATACCAGAGCTTTTTTTGAATTCATCAATTAAATAATTAATCACGCGCTGATCGAAATCTTCACCGCCTAAGAAAGTATCGCCATTGGTGGATAACACTTCGAATTGATGTTCGCCATCAACTTCTGCAATTTCAATAATCGAAATATCAAACGTACCACCCCCCAGATCATAAACAGCGACTTTTCTGTTGCCTGGTTTTTTATCCATACCAAAAGCAAGCGCTGCAGCGGTGGGTTCATTAATAATACGTTTTACTTCAAGACCCGCAATTCGACCGGCATCTTTTGTTGCTTGACGTTGGGAATCATTAAAATAAGCAGGAACGGTAATAACCGCTTCAGTGACAGGATGGCCTAAATAATCTTCTGCGGTTTTTTTCATCTTAATAAGAATTTGGGCTGATACTTGTTGCGGAGACAATTTCTTACCAGCAGCTTCAACCCAAGCATCGCCGTTATCCGCTTTAATAATTTGATAAGGCACGATCCCCTGATCACGCGTCACTTCTTTTTCATCGAATCTTCGTCCAATAAGACGCTTAACTGCATAAATCGTATTTTTAGGGTTTGTTACCGCTTGGCGCTTAGCGGCTTGCCCTACGACAATTTCTCCATTATCGAGCCAGGCAACGACCGATGGGGTCGTGCGTTGACCTTCTGCATTTTCAATGACTTTAACGTTGCCATTTTCCATGATAGCCACACAAGAGTTGGTGGTACCTAAATCGATGCCGATAATTGCGCTAGTTGCCATAATGCTCTCCAATTTATGTTTATATATTCGTTATATGGGGATGAAATACCTATTTTCAAGCCTTAAGATTTTGAAACAATAACCAAGGCCGGCCGTATCAAGCGCTGGTTCAATAAATAGCCTTTTTGTAAGACCTTCAATACCGTTCCCGGCTCAACTTTATTGCTCTCTTCTGTTGAAATAGCCTGATGAAATTCAGGATTAAAAGCTTCGTTTTGAGGATCAATTTGCTCTACACCAAATTTTAATAAAGTAGAAAGAAAGGATTTTATAGTCATGTGTAACCCTTCTAAGACATTTTCCGGCATCTTTCCTTCTTCAGCGACTAAAATAGCGCGCTCTAAATTATCAATGACCGGCAAAAGTTCAGTGACAAACTTTTCTAAAGCATATTTATGCGCATTGGAAACATCACGCTCGGTTCGGCGCACCATGTTACCCATTTCCGCTTGCGCCCGCAGAAATTTATCCCAATTTTCCGCCGCTTTCTCTTCTGCTTCCACTAGCTTTTGCTGTAACTCTTTTCCTAAATCTTCTTCATGATGTTTTGTTGACATAGTCATCTCCAAACTTAAACTTGATTCAAAGCCGCGGACAATAATTTCGCCGTCACATCCACAGCTGTTATTACTCTATCGTAAGGCATACGAGTGGGTCCAATCACCCCTAGAGTCCCAATTAATTGTCCTTCTGCTGCATAAGAGGCAGTCACAATACTACATTGATTAAACATCTCATAACCAGACTCTTTGCCGATAAAGATCTGCACACCTTCAGCTTCAAACGCATGATTTAATAAATTTAAAACTTCTTGTTTCTGGGTAAAAGCTTCAAACATCACACGCAAATCACCCACCGCAATAATACAATCTTGGTTATCTGCTTCGATGGCTTTATTCGTCACTTCCATAGCAGTCTGAATGAGCTTAGTCATACAGTCTTTATCTTTTTCCATAGCATCTAATAATTCTTTGCGCACAGCCATCAAATCTTTACCGCTACAATGGCTGTTTAAATAATTAGACACCGTTTGTAATTCACTCGCAGAATAAATTCTATCCGTATGAATAATACGGTTTTGTACTTCGCGATTATTTAAGACTAAAACGACCAATACACGATTAGCCGATAAACTTAAAAATTCAATTTGTCGCAACGTCACCCGATTAACTTTAGGTAAAGCGACTACCCCTATCATGCGAGTTAAGCTAGAAAGCATGGTAGAAGCTGATTCTAATAAACTGGATAAGGTTAAATCGGAGGAAAATTGATGGCCTAACTCATGAACCTCATTACTCTGTAAAGACTTAACCTTCAGTAAAGTATCCACAAAAAAACGATACCCTAATTCCGTAGGGACGCGACCCGCTGAAGTATGCGGCGAGGCCAAATAGCCGGCATCTTCCAAATCCGCCAAAATATTTCTAATCGTTGCTGAGCTCAAACCTAATAAACTCTCTTCCGCTAGCGTTTTAGAGCCAATAGGAGACCCTTCCCGAATATAACGCTCGACCAGGATTTTTAAAATTTGTTGGGCTCTTTGATTTAACACTTCACTCATCTTTCACTTCGCTATGGTACTCAGTTACAACATGGAATAGAATTCTAACAATCTATAAGGACTAACGCTATGAAAACTGCAGCATTTCAAACCATAGGAATTATTGGGCGCGTCAGAAATGACGGCGTTAAGGAAACCCTAAAATCCTTAATAGATCATCTTCTTAAGCTAAAACTAGAGGTTATTTTAGATACGGATACCGCCAAAGCTCTGGATAATCCTCCCCTATCTACCTTATCTGGTCAAAAATTAGACGATAAAGCTGATTTGATTATTGTGGTCGGCGGCGATGGTAGCTTACTGCATGCAATACATTCTTTAGGTGAGCATAAAAAACCCATTTTAGGCATCAACCGCGGCAGCTTAGGCTTTCTTACTGATATACACCCCACTGAATTTGAAAAAATTGATGCTATTCTTAAAGGCGAATATACCGTCGAAAAAAGATTTTTATTAACCTCATCCTTAGGAAAAGAACATGCGCTGAATGAAATAGCGATGATCCCTGATGCTATACCGCATATGATTGAATTTGAAATTTACATCGATAAAAAATTCGTCTGCAGCCAACATTCCGATGGTTTAATTGTAGCAACACCTACTGGTTCCACGGCCTATGCTTTATCAGGGGGCGGTCCTATTCTGCATCCTCAATTAGATGCCATTGTTATAGTACCCATGTTCCCCCACACTTTAACCAGCAGGCCTTTAGTGGTGAATGGCAATCAAGCCATTACCGTAGTTGTTTCACCCAACAATAAAACTTCTCCCCGTTTAAGTTGTGATGGTAGAGCCTATCTCCCGATTCCAGCGGGCAGTGAAATTACTATCCAGAAAAAATCAGAACCCCTTCATCTCATTCATCCACTCGATTATGATTACTACAAAACTTTGCGTAGCAAATTACATTGGGGCAGAAAACTTCAATACACGGAGTAAATAATGCTAACACAAATTACCCTTAGCAATCTTATTACCATTGAAAGCTTACAACTCGACTTATCTAAAGGGACGACGGTAATAACGGGTGAAAGCGGGGTAGGCAAATCGATTTTGATTGATGCGATTGAATTAGCCTTAGGTGCAAGAGTGACGAGTGACGTGGTGCGTCCCCATCAAGAAAAAGCCGATATTTGTTTGTCTTTTGATTTAACCCATTTGCCAGAAGCCAAACAATGGCTTAAAAATTACGATCTACAGTCTGAAACCCATGAATGCATTATTCGACGCACCATTTTCCGTGATGGTAGATCTAAAAGTTATATTAATCAGATGCCGACGACACTACAACCTTTACGCCAATTAAGTGATTTATTATTAAATATTCACGGTCAACACGAACATCAAACCTTATTAAGATCCGATGTACAACGGTCTTTATTAGATAGCTATGCAAGTCATGAAGATATGGTTTCTAAAATAGAACATCTTTTTCAAAGTTGGAATGAGATCCATAAAGAAATTACCGATTTAAAATCCAAAGAATCAGAAAGAGCCTCCCGCGTTGATTATTTAAGTTTTCAATTAAACGAACTAGAAGCCTTAGAGTTAACACAAGGCGAATTTGAATTACTGGATCTTGAGCATAAACAATTAGCCCATGCGGAAGAATTATTACAAAATATTAACTTAACATTAAGTTCTTTGTCTGAAAATCAATTATCTAAAGGCTTGCACGCGCTTGAAAATGTACAGAAAGTAGATCCCAAAATTGCTGCGTGGGTTGAAAATTTTAAAACTATTTTAATTCAGTTAAGTGAACTAGAAGATGATTTAAATCGCTATGTCGAAAGCGTTGAAATTGACCCGGAAAAATTTCAACAAACCGAATTGCGCTTAAGTACTTTATTTAATTTAGCACGCAAACACAAAATTGATCCGCCGGAGCTTTATCATTTCCAGCAAAAACTAAGTAAAGAATTACAAGATCTCACACACTCTAACGATAAAATTTCAGCATTAACTTTAAAAATTAATAAAATAAAAGAAGATTATACTCAACTGGCTGATCAGCTCTCAAAAAGCCGTGAAAAAGCTGCTAAAAAATTAGAAAAACAAATTACGCCCTTAATTCAATCACTCTCACTACCCCACGGAAAATTTCATATTCGTTTAGATCCTTTAGATAAAAACCAATTACATTCTCACGGCGCAGAAAAAATTATTTTTGAAATTCAAACTAATCCTGACCAGCCTTTATTGCCTTTAGCAAAAATTGCCTCCGGGGGTGAGTTATCCCGTATGAGTCTTGCGATTCATATTTCAACCGCAAAACAACAAACCATTCCTGTTTTGATTTTTGATGAAATTGATGTGGGAGTCAGCGGACAAACGGCTGCGATGATAGGAAAATTATTACGCCAATTAGGTGAAACTTTTCAAATACTCTGCGTGACGCACGTACCGCAAGTCGCCTCTTTAGGTCATCAGCATTTGAACGTGCAAAAAACGGTTAAAAATGGCACCACTTACACCACCATTGCCACTTTAAGCGCAAAAGAAAAAGTTAAAGAAATTGCACGCATGCTGGGCGGCGCTGAAATTACACCCAAAACCCTAGCTCATGCAGAAGAAATGCTAGAGGGTGCTTAAATTTCACAATTTTTACAAAACCCATAGACATTTAAACTATGATCCGCAGTACTGTAACCTGCTTTCTCTACAATTTCTCTTAGACGTTCTTCAATCACTTCATCCATAAATTCTTCAACTCTTCCGCATTTAATACAAACCAAATGATCATGATGCTCTCCATGATCTAATTCAAATACAGATAAACCCTCTTCGAAATGATGACGAATCACCAAACCCGCTTCTTCAAATTGCGTTAAGACTCTATAAACCGTCGCTAACCCAATATCTTCCCCGGCTTCTTTTAATAGCTGATAAATTTCTTCCGCACTCAAGTGCCTGTCTTTAGCTTTTTCTAAAATTTGTATAATTTTAGTGCGAGGAACAGTAATTTTAAGTCCCGCTTTTTTTAAATGTGGATGGGTCATATCAAAATCCTAATAAATTAGATATCATTGGCGCATTAAATAGTGCTAGAAGTTTAACCTAAATTAGTAAAAGGTCAAAAACATGAAAAAAATACTTTCTATAGCCTTAAGCGCTCTCCTACTTTCAGGCTGCGTCCATAAAATCGACATCCAACAAGGCAACATCTTAACTAAATGCGATGTACAACGCCTACACCCCGGCATGACGATTGCCCAAGTCCAAGATATCATGGGCACCCCGATTTTAATCAATACCTTCTCTGATGATCGTATAGATTATGTTTACACCTTCAAGCCAGGTGGCGGCTCTATGTGCTTACAATATGTGACCTTAATTGTACGTAAAGGCGTGGTACAAGAAATTAAAGGGAATATGTATTCTACTTTTATTAAATAATGACTATAGGCCCCTTCTGCGGGGTACCAAAGCTTTGGTTAAAGGTTCAGCGGCATCAACTTTACCACGGGATTGAGTCCAACCGTACCATGCGCCCAACGCCCCACCGCCAATAAAGGGAACCAGCGAAAAAAGCGTTGCTGCTTTCCAAGAAAGGGGTTGGGGCATATCACCAAACATCATAACTCCTACGGTAGTAAGATGGTGTAAAACAGGTATCGCACTTATCAAAGCACCCACTAACCCAAACACTAAGGCTTTCAACCAAGGTCTGGAACTGAAAATTGGATTTACCGCACGAAGATATTTTTTCGTATGTTCGTCTATCTCATGCGAAGTATCAATTGCCACGATGGCATCGATATATTGAGTGGTTTCGCGAGCAATTTGAATCGCTTCAACGCCACTAATTTTTCCCTGGTAAAATTTATCCCATAATTCATTAAAGAGTTCTCCAATTTTGTTTTTAGACACGGCACTATTTCCAAGTTGCGCCACCTTGTGTTTTAAAATCCCTGAAATGGTAGTCCGAAGAAAAACATCTACATTCAATGCATCCAGCTGAATTATCCATTGGCTATCATCCCTAGAATGCTTTCTGATAAAATCAATATCTTCTTGTTGTAAATTTTTTAATTGCCGGCAAAAAAAGCTGGTGAAGGAATTTGCAAAAGACATCGCGCGCCTCATCATGATAATAGGCGCAAATTTTAACTGCTAATATCTAAATCATCAATCATATCCCTTCTCCCATTACGCTCCATCAGTAATGGGAGAAGGTGGCGCAAAGCGCCGGATGAGGGTTTAGCTCTACGCACTTTTTCTGATTGAGTTATTTTTTTGATCTTTTTCTTCTTGCTTCTTTAGGATCAATCAACAAATGCCTATATAGTTCAATACGTTCATTTTCATGGACTAAGTCACTCAATTCTTTGGGCTTACTAAAAATACCAACTTTTTGAGTGGCTAAATCAATTTCCGGAAAAAGTGTCAAAATACCCGATTGCTGGATGGCTGATAAAATAGTGGTGCCTTCTTCTACTTTAAGTGGAATAACCGTTTGCTTTGAAACACCAGCATAAGCCACTTCAATGGCTATCATCTTTACTACCATAAATTTCTACCGCTCTTTTACAAAATGCATCGACTAATGAATTCGCAATATGATTAAAAACAGGTTCGAGTAATCGATCAAAAAATGACTTGCCCACTTCAAATTCTAAATTAAGATTAACTCTTGAGCCTTGATCCCCCACCGCCACAAACTCCCAATGGCCTTCTAACTGCTGTAACGGACCCTCAACCAACTTAATGTCAATTCTACTATAGGGCGTTAAGATATTGAGCGTAGTGAAACTTTTATGAAAACCAGACCAGGCTATCTCTAAAGCGGCCTCAACCTCTTTTTCATCCTGGCGGATGATTTTACTCTCATGACACCACTGCAAAAAACGTGGGTATTCTTTGACGTCATTCACTAGCTCAAACATTTGCCTGGGAGTATAAGGCACTAAGGCGGTGCGTTTAATAACAGTCATTCTACTATCCAAGTTAAAAATAGCATATTATACTGCGCATCATGAATCAGAAACAAAATTCTAATCCAACTATAGCTCTTAACCGCAAAGCTACCCACGACTACACCATTGAAGATCGGTACGAGGCAGGTATTGCGCTTCAAGGCTGGGAAGTCAAAAGCTTGCGCGCGGGTCGAGTTCAAATCGATCAAGCTTATGTATTACTTAAAAATGGGGAAGCTTGGATTTTGGGTGCAACCATTACCCCTCTGCCTACTACTTCTACCCATTTTATTCCTGATCCTACCCGTACCCGAAAATTGTTATTACATAAAAGTGAACTCAGTAAATTACTAGGTAGCGTGGAACGCAAAGGCTACACTTTAATCCCTTTAAATATGCACTGGAGGGGTAATCACATCAAATTAGAAATTGGCCTTGCGAAGGGTAAAAAAGACCACGATAAACGTGCGGCTGAAAAAGATCGTGATTGGAAACGTGAAAAACAACGACTTATGAAGGGCTAAGCGTAAAACCCTTGCTATCTAAGCCTATTTTGCCTAAAATTAACGCGATTTTGAGCTATACTTTTAAATGGGGGCGACCCGGTTTCGACGTGGGTCGCAACACTAGAGGGGCATGTCGAGGTCGTAACTCACCTCGTTAAACAAGTTGCAAAACTATACTTGCCAACAATCGCAAGTTTGCTCGCAAAGCATCAGTAGCTGCTAACGATTCTATCGTTACCCCAGCTATCGAAGCTGCTGCAGCTGCCTAAGAGGTAGCAGAGCACCGCTCACCAGTCGTGCTTGTACGATTGGAGTCTACGAAAGTAGACTTGAGAGGTCATAACTTACAAGCTCGCAGAATCTTTTGCTCGAAAAGAATCTGCTAAAGTTTTAGAGCTCGCTAATTAATATTTTGTCGGTCAAAGCTTAATTAGTTAAATTAAATGATCTGACTACACATGTAGTTCCCAACGGTCGAGGGCTTGCGGACGCGGGTTCAATTCCCGCCGCCTCCACAAATAAACCAAAAGGGCCACCAACGAAGTGGCCCTTTTCTATTTATAAATCTATGGTGAACTTATGTTTAGCCATTACGAAGAGACAGAAAAATATATTGGTTGCGAATTAACTAAAAATTTTATCGCCCGCCTTATTAAAGCTTTAGGGGGAAAAGACGTCACTGTAAAGGATTTGCTAGCCAAAGATAAAGACACTCTTTATTGCGGTTTTAATTCTACGAATAGTGAAATAGTTGGTCAGCTCGAAACCTTAGTCGCATGCAAAACTTTTCAAGATAAAGAAAATTACATTATTCGATTCTCACTGACAGAGTTAAGAAAAGTATTAGAAAAATATGCTACTTCGGCACTTTTACAGATTACCAAACCCTATTCACAATCTTTTCGCTTTAGAAATTGTGAATTTGTGGATGAGCGCGGATTCGTTATTGATGAAACTTTGCAGCAATTGTTGTGTCAGCACCAACAGATTCCTCTGATGGATGCGCTAAGACAACATGGATTCGATTTAGGATCTTTCGAAAAAATTACTTATACCTACGAGCATAGGCGAGATAGCTTCAGATTAACTCAAGTAGACGGCTTTATAAGCTCAATCTCCCACTCACTCCCTTGGCCTATCGCTCATGGACAAAGATTCCAAACTATCATGATTAGCGATATAGAACGATTGATTGCGCTAAATTTATTGCCCGATTTAAATCTTCAATATCAAAAAAAGCAACGGCTCGCCTTTTGTATGGGAACACATAAAAGATTAGGGAAAGATTCCTCAATTACCTTATCATTTTGTAGTAGCAAACTATTTGATAAACCTTTAGTTGATATGATAATGGGATTCTATCCCGCAATGCAACCAGCCAATGAAAGGAAAGAGGAACTTGTTGTTGAAGAAGAAGCTAAGCCAAATAAAGAAGTAGATTCTATTAATCAAGAAATAGTAAATTTAATTAATCAATTAGTATCCGAAAAAGAATCTTTTTTTAACTTTGGCGATGTCGAATTAAAATCGGCGAAAATTTTATTTTTAATGTTAATCCTTGAATTAAAAAAAGCAAATTTAGCATTATCTTTCCAGCAATGTTTGTTCATTGCAAAAATGGACGAAGAAAAATTATATATGCGCGCTTTTGAAGGCAGCAACAGCACTAGAACGGCTGATTTGCTTTTTAAGATTGAAAATCCTAATTATAGACCGCGGGCATTGCGATTACAGCTCTCCTAAAATATCATCATTTATTACATCCCTCTCGGTTTAATATAAACACCTGTCACCTCATCGAACGCAATATCATTCCAATTAGGCGCACTAGGGGTAAATAAAATCGATCTGTTTCTTAACGTAGCAGGATTGGATTGAGACCTATCAACTTGTAACCGCCATAAAGGACTAGAAGCAACCGGCTGGCTTGTTTGTGAAGATGACTTAGGTTCTGCAACAACTGCCATTTGGCTCGCTACTAATGCTGCTTCTTGTTGTTCGAAATATTCCCTAGCCACATGAATGAAAGATTTCATCACCTCAATCATCATTGCCGTTTTAAATAGATCACCTTGACCCGCAATCTTTGCAAAGCTTTCTAACAAGGACAGAGCATGAACGTTAGTTTCATTAATTGCTAAATGATAACCTCGCACTAAAACGTCGAAACGCGCTATAGCAGCAAAGTATGTACGGTCCTTAGACTGATGAGCCTCAAAAAACGATTCAAAAAGATGAGAAATTAATTTTTCCTCTATAGCACGGGCATCATCATGTTTAGACGGATTTTCATCCTTCATTTCAACAACATCGACTCCCATTACTTTTAAGACATCTATACCTATCTGATAACTTGCTGAATCTGGGGCTTCCTCTAACATTTGCATTCCAGCGGCTCTTTTTTTTGGGCTCATGTGCTTTTGATAAATATCCAGAATTGCAGCAACACTCAGTTTCACATCAGCGGGATTAAATTTTCTCTCAATGTGATTGAATTCACGCCCCTTAGGGATGCTTTTAATGATGTTCCAAAAAGCTTGACCCAGCTCTATGCAAGTTGCATCTTCTAAGAGGTGTAATCTACTCTCACCATCTACTTCGGGTGTTTTGGCAAAAATTGCTTTGCCTAAACATAAAAGAAAATAATTATTCCCACGACTACCACTAGCTGCCATTGACATTTCCTCGCTTACTTGTTGATGTTTTAATGCTTCTTCATATCGATCTTTAAATTTTTTGGTATCCTGTTTATTTTTAGGATTTAATTCTTGCGATATCTCTACAGTGCGCTTTAAATGAGGCAGCGCTGCGTTAAGCCTACCCATTTTTAACAAACAGGAACCTAAATTATATTCCGCATTTAGCAATGTAGGTAATTTACTGGGAGTAGAATTTGGAGTAGCTTGCCAAAAAGAAACTTGTTTTTCAAATAAAGTGCGCGCAGCTTCATATTCTTCACGCTTATATAAACGCATCGCCTCTTCGTGTTCAATCGCTAATTTTTTTCGTTTGCCTGGACTGTTAAATCCTTCCGTGGAATCAATACATTTTTTCAAAACAATTCTATCGCTATAGATTGTATTAATGAGGTTTATAAGACCTTCTTCATGTAACTTACCAAAAACAAGCACAACTTGTTTTTTTCCACTTTTTTGAGCCGCAACTAAAGCTAAATCTAACGCTTCTTTTTCTCTTTCACTAAACATAGCAGGATGTCGTTCATATACGTTTCTCTTGTGGTTTTCATAATCACGAAGCTCACCCATTGTCTCTAAATTATTATAGGAAATACATTCATTTACTATAGCTGTAGCTGCTAAGAGGGGAAATTTGAATAAACTCTGACGGTAAATTTTAACGTACTCAGCGGCCAATTTAGATACATCGTATTTTGTTTTCTGTGTTTGATAAATAGCTGAAATACAACCCATATGAAATAAAATTTGCACGCCCTGATTATTGGTTAATACTATTCTTTGATTCTCTGTTAAATTGTCAAAATCCATACTATAGAGATTCGCATAATTTGGAAAAATTTCTCGAAATGCTAAAATATTTGCTTGTTTTCTATGAATTAAGGTCACATCACAATGATTTCCTTCGTTCAAAACAGCCGCTTCAGGATAAGATTGAACTATTTGCATAATTTTAAATTGCGAATAGAGGATTTCTAATGCGTCTGAACTTTGCTTCACGCCATCAATTACTATGTTTTTATTAATGGAATGAGCCTGCAGAACCAATATTAATTCAATTTTTGATTCTTTTTCGGAGCTCGTTGCAATAGCAGAACGCATTTTACCACCGATTATTTTAATTCAACTTTAGTTAACGCCCAAGAAAGAGAAACCACCCAACCAATAAAAGACCAGCCAAGAAAAAAGTTTAAAACAAATATGGCATTACGATTATGATGTCTTCTTAAGAACGCGATTAACGTAGGCACAAAATAAATAAAGCTAGTGGTAAGAACTACGATTCCAAGTAGTATTATGAATAAACCATACATAAATCATCCTCGCTCTTATTTTAATTTAGTTACGAATAAAGTTGCCTAATATTAAGTCAGATTAGCATTATTGTCTACGAAATTCTGCATGGAACATTGTAACTGTATGTTGTATGTTGATACTTGACACCTTTTCTCCATCGTCCCGCGCCATGTGCGCGGGACCCAGAGACAAACAGATTTATTTTTTATTCGCCGTGTTCTATGTTGATACTTGACACCTTTTGTTTGAGGAATATTTTAATGCTAACTCACAACACAACCACTCTCAGATAATTTAATTGTAGTAGCATCACTGAGTCGAATATCTTGGCAAGTAGTAGGAATGATTTTCGCACCATCTTTCATGTAACCCAAGGTCATTCTAGAATGTTGGCCAGCTAAATCATCGGTAGGTTTTATATTTATCACTTCTTGATTAAAAGCAGTTAGCCATTCAGAAAAAGCACTTAACTCAAAATCATTCATCGCAATTTCAGTGGTGGTGATTTTTCCGGGTGATTGGGCGGAATAAATATGATATTCAATATTTAAGTTTTGTTTATTGCTTAGGATGTCATCGCCAAGAGATAAATTGACTTGCATAGCGTTTGCGTTAGACAAAAACAAACAAGTTACCAGGGGAACTAATACTTTTTTTAACATATGAAAAATCCTTTTAAGGTTAATAAATGAGCTTGCCTATCTTACATTAGAAATTCACTGCTATCTACAAAAAAGCTGAAGAGTCAAGTGTTCTAACACTTGACCCGTTTGCTTTTTATCATTATTGTTGAAGTTAAGGATTTATTGAACAAGGAGAGTTTATGAGATTTATTTATTTTTTTATTATCCTATTTGCAATGATTTGTCCTAGTATTTCTTTTGCAAATCATCCAATTAATATCCCTATTATTCTTTATCATAATTTAAATCCTACTGTGCCAGGTAGCATGACGGTGACGCCGCAAAAATTTGAAGCTCATTTAAAACTCTTGCAAGCTCATGGGTTTACTTTTATTCCCTTAAAAGATGCAGTGGACTATTTGCAAGGGAAACGCGCGACCCTTCCTCCGAATCCTGTTGTTGTTACGGCTGATGATGGTTGGGAATCGGTTTATACTTATATGTATCCTGTTATAAAAAAATTAAATATACCAGTGACACTGTTTATTTATCCTGAGAGTATTTCTAGTGGAAAACATTATTTGTCTTGGGAGCAATTAAAAGAATTAAAAAATACGGGGCTTTTCGATATACAGAGTCATACTTATTCTCATCCTAACTTTAAAATTGCTAAGAGGAAACTTTCTCCAGCTGCTTATGAAAAGTTTGTGCAGAGAGAATTATACACTTCCAAAAAAATATTAGATGAGAAAATGGGCATTAATGTGACTTTGTTGGCATGGCCATTTGGAATTTATAATGATTATTTGGAAAATGAAGCAGCCAAAGCAGGATACGCTATGGCGTTCACTATTGGTTACCATACCGCCAATAAAAGCTTTAAACCCATGGCACAGCCGCGTTTTATGATTGTTGATAAGCTTTCTGATCAAACCTATAAAATCATCCTAAGCTATGCCAGATAACCCTCTAGCCAATAACCTAGAGTTGTTATACGATATGCGCACAAAAAACCTATAAATTAGCGCAAAAGAGGAAAAAATATGTCCACCGCACGCATTTTCAATCAAACTCTATTGAACAATAATACCTTGATCCAACTGAGTCTTTCAGCGGGTACTTCTGCTTCAGATTACATCAGTAAAGCCAATGCAGCATGCAGCACGACTTTGCAAAACGTTTCATCTACTTGTGTTAATGCCTATCCTGCAATCTATGAATATGTCTCAAATTGCGGAACCTCACTACAAACTTTTTATTGTGACTCGGCTGAATCTATTGCTCCTGCTGTATTTGATTGTATTAATAAAGCATGGGGACAACAAACACATGATGCTTGCCCAGCAAGAGTTACGGGGCTAGATACAGCCTCTATTGCTGTAATAACTGCAGCTGGAGCTTTATTCTTAGGCTGCACCGCATGGGGAATAAGTAGATGGTTTACAAGAACCCCCCGTCCGGATGCTCCTGCTCCCCAAGTTGAAATGCAGACCCCTAGGCCATAAGACATGCTAAAGCGACCTCATCCTGATAAAGATTCTATTGAGCAAGATCCGGCTAAAAAGCAAAAACCGGAAGCAGAGGATAAGCCAAAAGAAGCTCCTCCTCCGCTAAGGTTATTTGATCATCGATATGAATATCGACACATAGATATAATCTCCACAGCTGAACGAGAGATAGTTTGCACCGTTGCACGTTTGGAGTCCGAAGAAAAAGACCCTGACCCTATTCGTGGTATGTTAGTGATTGATATAGATGACACACTGTATGATGTAAAAAAAACTCGCGAACAACGCCAGCTATTTTTTATTTTAAAAGAAAAATTAATTGACGTGATGAAATATGCTAAACAAAAAAATATAAAAGTTGTATTAATGACCGCCCGCGAATATATCAAAGAAATAGATTCTAAGATGCTAAATTCAGTGATTAAAATTTTAAATCACTTTCCTCCTCAACTTTTTTCCAGTGTTTATTTTACCAATTGCACTCTCAAACTTTTTGCACTTAAATACATACAAACAGAATATCCCCATTTGCAGAACAAAGATATTTGCTTGATTGATGATGCTGAAGAACATTACCAACCTTGTTGCGATGCGGGTTACACAGTGATTGAAGTCACACAAGGTGATGACCATACCGAGCTGATGCGCCAGTTTGTTGATTTGCAATGTGAGCGAGTTGCAGAACTTCCGTCAGATGCAACGCCCGCGATAGCAGCGAATAGGCCTGGCTAAGAGAAGGTCTCTCTATTTTAAAATTGTCCATATTTGGCGACAATCGTATATGATAGTAACCCCACATAAGAATATGAAAATGTAATATCTACATTAGAAAAAATCAGCCAGAGGATAATCCATGAAATTTAACCCACTCATCCCAGAACTCTACGTTTTGAATTTTCAAAAAAGTCTGCATTTTTATACGGAAGTTTTAGGATTTAAAATTGAGTATAGCCGTGAAAATCCCCAATTTGCTTTTTTGTCTTATCAAAATAGCCAACTGATGATTCAACAAGAAGATGACAATGAAATCTGGCATAACGGTAAACCAGTATATCCTTACGGACGAGGAATAAACTTTCAAATAGAAACCCATGAAACTGAGCAACTTATTAATAATCTCAAAAAAGTTAACTATCCATTAAAAATGGACTTAAAAGAAAGCTCTTATAAAGCAGGAAAAGATTTCTATGCTTATAAAGAGTTTATGGTGATGGATCCTGATGGATACTTATTGCGGTTTTCTCAGCCTATTTGATAACATATCCAAAGTTTAATAATTTAGAGTAAAAAGCATGCCGAAGAAACTTCCCCCTCATTATGCCATCCCAAAATCAGAGGGGAATGCCCCGGTGCAAGCTTGGATTGATCTTTTGCCAGATTGGCAATCAGATCGCGCACGGCATATTGATGCCATCGTGACGCGCGAAGTACCTAACGTGCAAAAAGCCGTTAAGTGGCACGGTGCTTGGTATGGTATTCCTAACAAAGGATGGATTCTTGCGATGGCCTCTTTCAAAGCGCATCTAAAACTCGCTTTCTTTGATGGGGCTTTGTTAAAACCGACACCTCCGGTTCCTCTTGCGGCCAAAGGACAAGCCGCGTTTGATATACGGGAACCTGACAAACTCAACGAAAAAGAGTTTTCTGACTGGATAAAACAAGCCAGTAAATTACCCGGCTGGGGTAAAGTTTAAAAATTTGAAAATAATTAGAAAGAGGGCAAAATGCAAATTGACGGCAAAGAAATCTTTGTAGAAGAAATTCAAGGCAATGGTATTTTAAACTTTGTTTTGATTCACAATGCCGGTGGCAATCATCAGTTTTTTCATCATCAAATTGAGACCCTAAAGAAATACGGAAATATTATTTTGCTTGATTTGCCAGGTCATGGAAAAAGTGAAAATTTAGCGCATTATAATATGAGTGACTTAGCCTCTGTTATTGTCAAAATATCGGAAAAACTTTCGCTTAAGAATATAAGCTTTATTGGATTAAACAATGGCGCAAACATTATCATTGATATTGCTTTAAACCACGCTCTTCCTATCAGTAGCCTTGTTTTAATAGATCCTCCTCTTTTTATGAAACCTTCTTTTAATAATGAAATTAATCATTTTATTCAAAAATTAGAAGAACCCAACTTAAATGAATTCGTTTCCTCACTCGTCGAATCCATTTTCATAAAAACAACAGAGAACAATAAAAAAATTGCTTACGAAGCATTTATGAATGTTGATAAAGTTGCCCTACAAAAAATATTTAAAGGTTTACTAGAATGGGATAAAACGATAAGTAACAAGTTACATAAAATAACTTATCCAACTTTATGTATATTAACTGACGAACATCATTGCACTTACCAAAAAATGCATGAAGAAGCACCGCATATTGAAATTGGTAAAGTCATTGGATCCAAATGTTGGGCTACGCTTGAGGTACCCGCACAAGTTAATGCAATGATTGAAAGATTTATTGCGCTTACAGAGATTCCAGCTTTTTAATTGGCGGGATTAACGGCTGCATTGTAGCGAAAATCCATCCACATGCAAAAAAATATTTCTAATCGCTAATCTCATCCCAAAGTTCATCAATATAAGCGCGAACGCCTTTTATATTTTTAAAACTAGCAATATGAAATAGCGCATCACCTTCGGTTGCCATGGCTTTTAACGCTTGGCCTATTACTACCCCTTCAAAAGGCGCTATGAGGGCAGTCGATGGATTAATAAGATAAGGATCATGAATGTTAGCTAATACTTCCCCTTTTTGGACGTGGCTTGCTATCACACCTTTCATGGGCTGTACAATACCACTGGCTGGAGCGCGTACCCAGCGACTCGTATCGGTGATAACCGATTTTGAAGTTCGATTAAATTTTTTGTCACTAAATTTTTGCATTTTTAAGTGATTAAGCACATTGAGTACCCCATCGGTCCCCGCACAGATACAAAGCTCATTAAAACGCAATGCTTCTCCACCCTCATAAACTAATACGGGAATACCTAATCGAGCAGCAGCGGCACGCAATGAACCATCACGTTGTTTTGAAGCTAAAATTACTGGCGCTTTAAAACTCTTCGCAAATTCTTTTGTTCCAGCAACACTAAAATCTACCCGTAATTGGGGAATATTAATGCGACCATTCGCTCCCGTATGTAAATCTATCCCGTAATCACAATGTTTGACAATTTGAGTCATTAACCCAAACGCAAGACGCGAGGCTAATGTTCCCTTTTTTGCTCCGGGAAATGAACGGTTTAAATCGCGTCTATCTGTTAGATAACGCGTTTGCATAATAACACCATGGATATTAACAACAGGGACTGTAATAATAGTGCCATGCAAACGTTTAACCGATATCTTTTCATGCACACGTCGAATAATTTCAACACCGTTTAACTCATCACCATGTATCGCTCCAATGATAAAGATTTTAGGTCCTTTATATTTCCCATGAAAAACATGAGCTGGGATATCAATTTTTACTTGGGTATTGATATTCGGCGCGGGGAATAAAATAGTTCTTTTAGTTCCAGGCTCAATTTCATTACCAGCTATCACAAACGGTTTATTGGTCATACCCTGTCCCCTACAAATTAAAAGTCAACTTCAACGAAATCCCATCGCGCGAAGCTTCATTAACACCACTTACTAAATTTCTGCCGCTAGCAATATTAATATTTTGATTCTTAATAAAAGCATGCGCATAGCTTCCATCTATTGATATATTTTTATTAATCTCATAACCCATAGATCCACCCAGAATAATACTATCGCCCGTCACAATTTGATAATGAGGATTGCCAGGTGATTGATTATAAGTTCCTGCAATACGCAAAATCCATTGAGGGGTGATGCGATAATGACAACCTAAAGTCATAAGCCAAGTATCACGCAAATGTTGTAAAACTGTGGCGTTTTGCGGGCCTTGTGGTGTTGCTATATTAATGATATTAACATTTCGAGTAATACTCCACTGGATGCGTTGCAGGGTTGCAATAAATCCTAATTTAGGTGTGATAAAATGATTGATAGAAAATACACTTTTAGCTGGCGTCCATAATTTGAAATGATAATTATCGGAAATAATTTCTGGGTTACCTTCAAAACTACTTTTTCCACTTAAATTATACGTAGTAGCACTACGATAATTAAAACCGATTAAAGTAGATGGCTTTAGTGTTATCAAAAAACCAGCGTTTCCACCCCACCCTGTGCCATCACACTGATTATGACTTACGCTATCTGGGATATTCAAATTTGGAATGCCTGTGATCGGTTGCAAATCAAAATTAGCGTAGGAAAAATTGATCCCAGCACCTAATGAAAAACAATCATTTATTTTAATGGAAATTGCTGGCACCAAATCAAAATCTTGAATGGTATTACTCGCTTGAACATAACGGAGAATAGAACTTGCTTCCACATCTCTATTCGCAGAATTTGATACCAACGCTAATCCTATGGTGATCTTATCCGTTGTCGGAATACCTAAATAAAAAGACGGTGAATAATAAGTGGTATTTGAGCTTGAGCTACCCGTTTGCGTAAAACCAGCCCCGGATTGTGTTGCTTCACCTGAAAATCGAGTATGAAAATAAGCAATGGATCCTTGCGGGATAATTTGGATATTTTTTAAAAGCACTAAAGCAGCAGGATTGAAATAAGCAGCTGTTGCATCATTGACGACTGCGGTACCTTGGGTGGTTTCTATAAATGAGGCGTAAAGACTTAAGGGAAATATTAAAAACCCCAGGAAAAGTAAATTTCTTATCCTTAAACAAACCATAAAATCCCTATCTTTAAGGTCATATTATACCTAGACCTTTTCCTAAAGGTATATTAGTCTAATAATAATGGACTAATAAAATACAGGGACGGAAACCATGGGTAAGGTCATTACGCTGCTGTTTACTATCTTATTGGCTATCGCATCTTTAACAGGCTATTTCTATCTCACCAATGATATAACCGCCGGAAGAGAACAAATTGCTAAGGGTAAAGAACAACTGGCGCAAGGCGAAAAAAAGCTTGCTGAGGGTAAAGCTAGGTTAAGACATGGCAAGCAAAGATTAGGTGAAGCGAGGAACGTGTTTGGTACAGCTAGTAGTCTTCCTGTTATGGGACTTGCCTTAGCGACTTTACCAATAACCAGCGTCGCCTATATTGCAGGCAATCAACAAATCGCTCAAGGAGAACAGCAAGTTGCCGAAGGTGCAGCACGCGTTAAAGCAGGGGAAGTACAACTTCAAGCAGGAAAGCTGAAACTGGGTCAAGGAGAACAATCCATGCAGCTAGCCAATAAAATCCGTCTTGCCTGCGCACTTTCTGCAGCATTTTTTATCTTGCTAACTATCGCTCTCTTGTTTTACTGGAGAAAATCAATGATGAAAATCTTTACGCGTACTAATACCTAAAGTTTCCGGATCTTTTCGCAATAATTGATGCCCATCCTCTGGCTTTAAGCGGATAAAAATAAGAGCTGATAGAATAGTCAAAGCACCCATTGCATAAAATGTTTGATGAAAAACCTCAGGCGTTAATTGTAAAGACGTTGAATAGTAGCGTAAAAATAGCGCGCATACCGCAACACCAAAACTTTGCGATAATTGTTGGATAGTACTTAAAATACTGATCGCTGCACTTTGATCATCCGAAGAAATATCCGCATAAGCTAGCGAATTCATACCGCTATATTGAATCGATGCTAAACAACCAAAAATAAAGGTTAGCGTCGCAATAGTATAAAGAGAAGTCTCCGTATCGACTATTCTAAAAACCCACAAAAACAGTCCGGCTAATATAGTATTTAACAACAGCATTCGCTTATAGCCTGCAAATCGTAAAATATAAGCAGAAACATATTTAGTTATTATAATTCCAAATGCAATGGGTACTAATAACAATCCTGACGTAAGAGCTTTATAATGAAGCCCTATTTGTAACAACAGTGGCAATAAAAAAGGTACACCGCCAAATCCTAGACGCGCGCATAAATTGCCGAATACAGAAATTCTAAACGTTCTAATTTTAAATAACTCAGTATGTATAATAGGACGACGTTGTGATCTGGCACGGAAAAAATAACACATTAGCATTAAAATGCCAGAGGCTCCTAGTAATAAAGCAAAATGAGTAGTCGCTGCAGATTCACTTAAATAGGATAATGAAAAAGTAAATACCGCGAGCCCTCCCCCGAATAAAATAAAACCTAGAAAATCAAAGGGGTGAGATTTTCTGGGAAAGTTATCATTTAGCCACAAACCAGCGGCAACAATATTAAACAATCCAACGGGAATATTAACCCAAAAAATCCAAGGCCAAGATAAATGATCGGTAATCAATCCACCCGCAAAAGGACCTAGCATTAGGCCGATCGATACCACCATAATGACATGATTCATCGCCACAATAAGTTCATGTCGCTCAAAAGACCGTAAAATAATTAAACGCCCCAATGGCAGCATCAAAGAACCACCGATGCCCTGCACACTACGCGCTATAATCAGTTGAGTTAGCGTATGCGAATAACCACACCAAAAAGAACTTAGCGTAAAAACAGCAAGTGCGAAAATAAACACGCGTTTGACACCAAATTTATCGGCAATAATTCCGCTGATAGGAATAAATATCGCTAAACTCAGCAAATAACTAATGAGAGCAATTTTTAGATCCACGGGGTTTACGGCTAAACTACGAGCCATCGCTGGAATAGCGGTATTAATAATAGTTGTATCTAAAGAATCCATAAATAAAGCTAAGGATACAATAAAAGTGACTACCGTTTTATTTGATAAAGTTTTTAAAGTCATTGAATGACTATAACATTTTCATCGCGATTGACACAAACTTTGAGACTCACTATACTGCGACTCGAAATAACACCAGGGGTGCTTTGGATTTAAAAATCTAAAAGCTGAGAAACACCCTTATAACCTGCTCTGGGTAATGCCTGCGGAGGGAGAGTGAATGTTCCATTATCTTAAGCTATGCCTAATTACGCACGCGCAAAGTGCGCCTTTTCATTTATATAAAAAATTTATCTTACAAGCTATTGCGGGTGGAATTACCTCAATCCAACTCCGTGAAAAATCTAAAAATTTAAATGAGTTACGGGATTTTGGCTTTAAATTAAAAACGTTATTAAACCCTTTTAAAATACCGCTTATTATTAATGATCATCTAGAACTAGCTAAAGAAATAGAGGCAGACGGGGTTCATCTAGGTCAATCTGACACCTCGCCCATTACCGCGCGCGAGATGCTAGGGCCACACAAAATCATTGGTTTATCTATCGAAACTCTTTCTGAATTAGCTATAGCTAATCAATTAACCTGCATTGACTATATTGCCGCAAGCGCCGTCTTTCAAAGCACCACTAAAACCAATTGCAAAACGATTTGGGGATTAAACGGTTTACAAAAAATTACTCAACACTCCAAACATCCTGTCATAGGTATTGGTGGAATTAATGAAAACAATATTAAACATATTATTGCAGCAGGCGCTAAAGGTGCCGCAGTTATTAGCGCCATCCACAATCACCCAAACCCTGACATTGCCGCCCGTCATTTAATAGAGAGGATAGACCATGCATAACAAAATCAAACAAGAAAACCCCTTAGTGTTAAACATTACAAATTATGTCACGATGGATTTTGTGGCAAATGGATTATTAAGTTTAGGCGCATCGCCCATCATGAGTAAATCTATAGATGAGATAGAAAATTTATTACAACTCACTCAATCCGTGGTCATCAATCTTGGAACATTAAATGCCGAATTTATTAAGCTCTGTCAACATACTTGCAAAATTGCCAATCAATTAAACTTGCCCGTAGTACTTGATCCAGTGGGCGCTGGCGCAAGCCAACTTCGCACCAAAACATCTTTATCTTTAATGAATGATTACAAAATTTCAATCATTCGCGGCAATGCGAGTGAAATAATGGCTTTATCTGATTTTTCGCACAAAACGAAAGGTGTTGATAGTCGAATTCAAACTGAAGACGTCATTGAACAGGCTAAATTAATTTCTAAACATTATGATTCGGCTCTGATTGTCAGTGGCAAAGTAGATCTAGTGATAGATCAAGATTTAATGTCAGAACTACACTGTGGTTCTGATCTCATGCCTATGATTACAGGGACTGGATGTTTACATACAGCCGTGATTGCGGCTTTTCATGCCATTCATAAAAATAGATTTGAAGCAGCAAAAGCTGCAACTTTATTTTATGGTCACTGTGGGGAAAAAGCCGCACAAAATGCAAAAGGCCCAGGTACTTTTCGTTCCCAATTTTTAGATGCGCTTTATGAAAAAAATTAATTACCCAACTGTTTTAACCATTGCCGGAACTGACCCCTCAGGTGGTGCCGGCATTCAAGCCGATATTAAAACCATTTCAGCAACCGGAAGTTATGCAACTTCTGTGATTACCGCTTTGGTTGCCCAAAATACCCAAGGTGTGCAAGCCATTGAAGCGGTCTCAGCAAATTTTATCACCGAGCAATTAAATTCTGTTTTTAGTGATATAAACATTAACGCCGTTAAAATAGGTATGTTACATAATAAAAAAGTTATTAGCGCAGTAGCTTCCGCGCTAGAAAAATATAAACCAAAAATTATTGTGCTCGATCCTGTTATGATTGCTAAAAATGGCTCTGAACTGCTTTCTCTTGAGGATATTAATTTTTTAATTGAAAAACTATTTCCCTTGGTCACTCTTATCACACCCAACCTATTTGAAGCTGAAAAAATAATAGGGCACAAAATTAGAAATTTTCAGGAAATGGAAGTTGCAGCAAAAAAAATTGCTGAGTTATATTTTGTCAACGTGTTGCTAAAAGGCGGGCATTTAAATACTAGCCAATCTTCTGATGTGCTTTATTTAAAAAATCAATCCAGTTTTCATTGGTTTCATGCGAGTCGAATAAAAACTAAAAACACTCATGGAACCGGATGCACTTTTTCATCGGCCATTGCATCATTCTTAGCGCAAAATTATAGTCTAATTAAATCAATTCAATGTTCGAAACACTATTTAACTCAAGCGATAAAATCTGGAAGTAAATTTAAAATTGGACAAGGATGCGGTCCTGTCGATCATTTTTATTTTTTAACCGGAGATAAAGAAAATGCCGTTTTCGAAAATGCGTGAGGCCATTTTACCTCTTCTTCCCAGAATAGTTGAACACCCTTTTAACAAAGAACTTTCAGAAGGGACATTGCCGAAAAGAATATTTCGGTTTTATGTAGAACAAGATGCTTTATATTTGTCTGATTTTGGAAGAGCGCTTAATTTAATATCCAAACGCTGCATTACACCATCCCATACCAAACACTTTAGATTGCTTGCAGATCAAATACTTCACACGGAAAAAAATCTTCATCTTAAATATTTAGGAAAATACCATTCTTTTAATTTATTTCAGGATCGCAGGAAGCCAGAAAAAATTCCTGCTGTTTCAAATTATACTAACCATATCTTAAATAAAGCTCAAAATGGGACTTTGGAAGAGGCGATCGCTAGTGTTATGCCGTGTTTTTGGATTTATAACCATCTAGGAAAAAAGATGACAACTCTACCCAGTTACCATATTCATAATCCTTATTATGCTTGGATTTCCTCCTACTCCACCGAGCAATTTACTCATGCAGGAAAAAAACTCATACAAATAATTGAAGAATTAGAAAGCGAAAACTCATCTTATGCGCAACAAAACACCATATCGGCTTTTATTCAATCGACGGAATATGAGTTGCTATTTTGGGATAGTGCTTATAACAAAAAGGCCACTCAATGTGGCCTTTTTTATTAGACTTTCTTTTTTACTTAGCGTTTTGGAACTCTTTTATTTCATTTTTCATTTTGCCTATTTTATTAACGCGGCAATCTTTAACTGTAGCAGCATCAACAGTAACACCACTAACAGTTTTACCTAAAAGAACAGGCTTCATACAATCCTTCCAAAATCTTTTATCGTCTGAACTTTGTCTTGTATATCCAGCATCCATACATGCTTTAGCAATTACCATACAAGGCTTGGCGTCAGAATCCATATCATCATCAGCAAAAGCGGGTGCGATAGCAAAAACCGAAGTTAAAGCAAGAACCATACCAATTTTACGCATTTAAAACCTCCATTAAGTAGTGAAATTTCCATAACCAGCCATTATACTATTATAAATTTAAGCCCCACGCTACCCTCAAAAATACCCTAAGGAAATCCGATGACAACCGCAGTAACTCTATTGCGCCAAGTATTTGGCTATGATGAATTTCGAGCCAATCAAGCAGAAATCATTCAAACACTGATTTCTGGTAACGATGCCCTGGTTTTAATGCCTACGGGCGGGGGCAAATCTTTGTGCTTTCAAATTCCAGCCATCTTGCGCCCTGGGGTTGGGATTGTTATTTCACCCCTTATAGCCTTGATGCAAGATCAAGTAGACGCACTTTTACAACTGGGGGTTAAAGCCGCGTTTTTAAACTCCACCCTTGATGCCAATACAGCTTATAAAACCGAACAAGCTTTGTTAAATAATCAATTAGATTTGCTTTATGTATCACCCGAGCGATTATTAATGCCGCAATTTTTGGATTTATTATCAAAAAGTACTATTGCTTTATTTGCGATTGATGAAGCGCATTGCGTCTCACAATGGGGGCATGATTTTAGGCGTGAGTATATTCAATTATCGATTTTACATGAACGCTACCCCTTAATACCCCGCATTGCATTGACAGCAACAGCCGATGATCCTACACGACGTGAAATTATTGAAAAATTAAATTTATCTAAAGCTAAACAATTTATAACGAGTTTTGATAGGCCTAATATTCGTTATCGTATTGTGCAAAAACAAAATCCACGTGATCAGCTTTATCAGTTTTTAGAATTAGAGCATAAGAGTGATGCGGGGATTGTTTACTGCATGTCTCGCAATAAAGTTGAAGAGACTGCAGAATGGCTTAAAAATAAAGGATTGGATGCTCTTCCCTATCATGCTGGACTTCCTAATCCACAACGCCAAAAAACCCAACAAAAATTCATTCGCGAAGAAGGCGTTATTATTGTTGCAACCGTTGCTTTTGGAATGGGAATTGATAAACCTAACGTCCGTTTTGTAGCGCATCTTGATTTACCCAAAAGTATGGAAGCCTATTATCAAGAAACTGGGCGCGCGGGCCGTGATAGTTTACCTGCTAATGCTTGGCTATCTTATGGCATTGGTGATGTCATTATGTTGCGACAAATGTTAGATAAGTCAGAAGCCGATGAGCAACATAAAAGATTAGAAAGACGTAAATTAGAAGCGCTACTAGGGTTTTGTGAAACCACGGTTTGTAGACGAAAAGTCATGTTACATTATTTTGGTGAAAAATATTCAGTGGCATGCAAAAACTGCGATAATTGTCTTGAACCCGTTGAAACCTGGGATGGAAAAATTGCCGTTCAAATGGCGCTTTCTTGTGTCTATAGGACCGGCCAACGTTTTGGGGTTAAACATTTAATCGATGTTTTATCAGGAAAAATCACCCCGCAAGTCGATCGCTTTCAACATGATAAAGTCTCAACTTTTGGGATAGGCAAAGATTATTCCCTCTT
>Ga0207134_1068_pt1 | contig 30195 bp, 25 predicted proteins | sample Alteio_BWMinHeat_12_FD_153527 | JGI IMG/M metagenome (GOLD analysis project Ga0207134, IMG submission 153527) | Enriched cells from forest soil in Barre Woods Harvard Forest LTER site, Petersham, Massachusetts, United States -... | ecosystem: Environmental > Terrestrial > Soil > Temperate forest >... | reverse complement strand
GGTTTTCTGTGTCCCTAAGCCACGCGAGAATGATCAGCCTCAGATGCTGCAACCGGGAAGACTCTGGAGGCTGCTTTATGAATTCCTTCCAGAAGGTTATGGCCGGCAAGTTTCAGCCTCACAAAGGGAGGGCGACGGGGGTCACCCAACCCGGCCGGACGAAAGATCGTTGAGCTTATGAGACAGCGCAATGCTTTCACATTCTCTCCTTCATCCGAGTAAGCGACTGCTGCATCAAAATACAAATAACTCATGGCGAGCCGACGAAGATCAGAGTGCCCCGGATTGGTGGAAAAAAAATTCTGAAGTACGCGTCGATAGTTGAGAAACATGCGCTCTGCATTGCGGCTCATCTGGGCAGGATGACGGCGGTACCACCAGCAAGGGGACTCCACCAAAACACATTGCGATTGGGCGGCAATTCGAAGCCACATGTCCCGGTCTTCGACGGAGCGAAGAGTTTCGTCGAACATTCCATAAGAGTCAATTGCGCGGCGGCGGATCAAGACACTCGACGGCCCCATGCGCGTTGACAACAAGAAATCACGCACCGTTAACCGGCATGTGGTCGGTGTAGGCGGCAGTATATCCGACAAGGTCTTTGCCGATGGACTACCAATAAGAGCAACGCCCGGATCACCTTGTATGGCCTCTAACTGGATCTGAAGTTTCTGACGGTGCCACAAGTCGTCGGCATCGAGCAGGGCGATCCATTCGCCGTGAGCGTGGCGAATGCCGGTATTTCTGGCTGCCGAAAGACCAGCGTTCTTCTGATGCACATAAGTGATTTGCTTCAGAAAAGGAGCAAGCTGCTGCTTTGTATCATCGGTGCTTCCATCGTCCACCACAATGACTTCCACGGGCTGGTAGGTCTGCGCCAGAGCGCTCGATACCGTGGCCTGGACGAACTGCCCCTGGTTGTACGCGGGAATTACCACCGAGACTAAGTCTTGTGCCATGCGTACGGTCTAATCTCAGAAAATATGCTGGCTGCGGTTAATCATCGACTATGAGGCTCGCAGGCAGCTGGGCTTATTCGTAGAAGCGCGTGTGCATAGCTCCTCATATAAGTCACTGCACCGCTGCCCAATGCTGGACGTGGGCCATTCGTGTTTTTGGGACCGGCTGGTGCGATCGTCGATCTGACTGAAATCAAGCGTGGCGGAAGCGAATTCGGAAAGATCCGCGTTGGCGCTGCGATCGAGCATGGCATCGTAATTGATGAACATCCAATGAGGAGAAGATTTGGAGAGAACGATAAGGCGGGAGTAGGTTCGCCACCAGCAAGTAAATCCCCAAGTTTGAGTCACTGGCAGTGGTGGTTCGTATTGTTCTCGAGCGTCTCGAATCATACTCTCGGTTGTTCTCATGGGGTCGCGAAACACCACTACAAAGCCGACATTGGAAGGAAGGTGAGGCATCCATAGAGGGAGAGTGACAGAAAAGCGCGGGTCTTTGTAGCAAAAGGGTTCGCGTCGTGTAAACGCACGTATCCGGTCTATCTCATTTGCGGTTAGCTGGATGGTGCGCAGTACGCGCGGCGCAGCCATGAAGAAAGCGCCGGGCACAGTATAAACCGTGCGAAAAAACTTACCGCGGATTCGCCAACCAAGAAGGGGCCTTCCGAACAACCGGCGGATAAGATCGTTGTTCAGACGGTTTAATTCGCGGTCTTCATAATAGCCATGTGGGTTCGATGGCGTCGCAGGGAGAAGGTGATCTCCCATGAACGCACCTGAAGATCGAAATGTCGCGGCCACCATGCTCGTTCCGCTGCGACCGGTTCCGAGGATGATGATGTTTCGCATGTATGTTCTATTCTCTTGCCTTAGTAACTTTTAATATTCAGTCGTGCTTAGGGGTTCTGAATATCCGGCGAAGGAAAGCAGCCGCACAATGCCAGCGCGCAGGAGCGCGGGCCTGCGTTGCCCGATGCGGGTGAGCGATTTTCCGTCCTCGTGATGGACGCCTTGCAGCAGGCGCAGAAACAGCAGGTAACTACACACGCCAACAACCAGGCCGGTTACCGCAGCAGGCTTCGCCGGCAACAGAGCACAAACAATGGCGACCAGAAGGCTCATGGCAATCGCCGAACCGGCAATGCGAGCAATGGCTTGCCATTGCAATCGGAGATGACCGAGGCGTGCAGCTTTGCTCCACATCGAGATGACCGCAAAGGACTGCGAAGTACCGTTTGCGAAGGCAGCACCCATCATCCCGAATCGCGGAATCAGCAGGGCGTCGAGCAGAATATTAAGGACTGCTGCAAAGACCATGTGGCGAAGCATAATTGCTTGGCGGTCAGCAGCTTTGTAGATGATTGACGGCATCCAGAAGAAAGCTTTTGGAATCGCCAGCACGGCAACCACAGCGACGGCGGGAATGGCTGGCAGGTAAGCTCGACCATACGCGACGGCGATCAGTGCCGGCCCGATCGCGGCCAAGCCAAGTTGTGCGGGCAATACGATCATGCTCACAAGTCGAAGAGCTCTTGCGGCCCGGTGACCGGCACGCTCTTTGCTGAGCGCGTAATCAGCCATGAAATCCATGGCGATGGGTCCAGAGAATAATTGTGGCACGTTCAGCAGGTACTCGGAGAGTCCAAAAGCAACAGAGTAAAACGCTACCTGTTTCACATCGCAAAAATGTTTGAGGAACAACAGTTCAGAGCGGTCGTTGACGACCATCACGACCGCGGAAATAGCCAGGGCATACCCGGAGAAGGCCAGCAGTTTGTGATAGAGGGCCTCTGGAGATTTCTCTTTGGGCTGGCTGGACATCCAGGCAACGGCGGGTACAAGGCGCACGATGAGTTCGACGGCGCGGCGAAGGAACACGGCGGTGGCAAGTCCAACAAGCCCCCAACCGCACACCAGAGACAATATGGTGACCAGCGTGTAGGCCACCAATCCAGCGACTGCCCCAGGGACATTCCGTGCGTAATTCGCTGCAGCCATGTTCGCCTGCGATGGAACCGACGTCAAGAGGCCGGGCACAATGGCGGACACCAGAATACAGGCGACCAAACGAAAGGGTGGATCCACGAAATTCACCGCGAGCAGTATTCCAACTGCGAGTACGACCACCGCCAGAGCCGTTTGCATCCAGAGGGTGGTAAAAAAGACATTTCGCGCCAAACCCATTTGCCCGCAGGCCAGGTACTCCGCCATGTACTTACGCGCAGCGGTAGCCGTGCCCAGGTCGGCAAACTTGTTCGCGATGCCCGCGAGAAAACTTAAATAAACAAAATGTCCCAGCAGCTCCGGGCCCATGACGCGAGCGACCGCGATGGAGAGCAGCGCCGTACAAACGACATTGAGCGTAATCTCGAGACCTGACCAAAATGAGTTGCGGAGAATACCGGCACGGCGGACCGGTGCCACAGTTTTTTCGGTCGGTTCTTCTTGCACAGTTGAGAAATTCATCAGATCTATTTCGTGCGGATCTCTGGCGTCATCAGGCGTTCTGGTAGAGACGCATGTATTCGTCCGCCATTCTTTCCGGCGTAAAGTTTGCGGTGAAACACTGCAAAGCGAGATCTCTCAATGGAAGCAACTCAGTTCGCGAGAGTGCGACCTGTTGAATCGCTTCCGCCAAGACCGCAGGGTTCGAGGGTGGAATGACTTTGGTTGCACGAGACAGGCGCGCGATCTCACTCATCCCACCAACATCGGTGACCACTGCAGGCAGTCCGATGGACATTGCTTCCAGAAGCGATACGGGTACACCCTCGGTCACCGAGGAGAGCAAGAACAGATCGGCAGCAGCGAAGAACGGGGCCACGTCACGCTGTTCACCGAAGAAAGTCACGCTGCCGGTTAACTCCAATTGCTGTGCGAGTGCCTCCAGCGTTGAACGCAAACTGCCATCTCCGACGATCCATAGTCGCAAATCGGGGACTCGGACTTTTGCCATAGCAAAGGCCCGCAGCAAGGTTCCCTGGTCCTTCGCGAGTGAGAGGCGTGCAACATGAAGGAGGGTAAATCCAGATTTCACAGGCGGAGGAGTTCCATTGCAGTGGAGTGCTGGCGCGGCATTGTAAACCCGAACAATCTTCTGGCTCATTGCGAACGGGGCGGCAACCAAGTTACCTCGTGCCGCCTCGCAAACTGCTACGATCCAGTCACACCAGCGGGAAACGGCTGCGAACTTCAGCTCTCGCCGCAGGATATAAGGCGGAGCAACCAGGCCATGCCGAGTGACCACGATCGTCTTGGCCCCTGCGAGGCGCGCAGGAATCGCGCCAACAATCGCGGCAGTTGCATTGTGGCAATGCACCACATCCGGCTTGGCAATCTTGAATCTTTTATAAATACTGCGGGCCCGCCCGCCAGCTGGCGTTGCGTGCAAAGTTACTTCGAACCCATCGGCTCGTAGTTCCTCCCCCAGCACTCCCACCTGGTACAGACAATGGACCGAAGGATCGTGGCCCTGTTCACGCTGAAGCCTGCAAAGCAGACCAATGAGCTTTTCCGCGCCACCCATCTCCATGCTGTCGGCGAGGTGAACGATCTTCATGGAGTTGGGTTCTGCAACGTCTCAAACGCACAGTTGGCGGCAGGCAGCAACATCCGGTCGAGTTCTGTTTTGATTGCGTTAAACGCGGCTCGTTCTGAGCGAGAGGCAACCGTGGAAAAAAGTGAACTCGGCTGCAGCAAGTTGAAAAGTGGCATTCTGTGCCACAACGCCTTTGCCAGATAGTGTGGAGCCGGATCCACCAGTAGTACACCCGCGTTCCTCTTGATCCACAATGCTTCGGAAAAACCAGATGGATTGACCACACACACCGTGCACCGGCTCAGAATTTCAAGTTCTAAGGCCCAGCTCAGCCCTTTGAGGTGAGTCGATGATTCGATAGGAAGATCAAGACCGTATTCAGGATACTTAGCGTCAATGCGATGCATGTTCTCCGGCGTTCGAGGCGTTTTCATGCCACAGATCAGGACATGACAGCGGTATGTATCAATCAACCGTTGGAACACGCGTGAATATTTCGCGACAAGTTGGGCAGCATCGGACTGAAGGACAGGTTTTATGGCCCCGCCAGCAGAGCGGTATCGCCACAAGAATCCGATAGTTGAGCCGTTGAATACATGCGGGCCAATGCCGCTGGCTTGCATTATGTCCGGAAGTCGCCGTTGGCCCAAATCGCTTAACCCTAACTGATATTCCGGGAGCAACGGTAAAATCGATCGAAGATAAGTCCAAGGCAGCCGGTTGTTCTGCAGATCAAGCTTGCCGAGCACTTCGGGAGGCAACTTGGACAACACTTCCGCGCGAAGCTCGGGATCACGCACCTGGAACTGAAAGAAGTTGTTGATCTCATCCTTGTCTATTTCTGTCCAGAGTTCAAAGCAATCGGCCCAGCCAAAGTCGAGGACTTGCAATTCTGCCATCCGATGCGGAGAAGCAGCAAAAAGCTTCAGGCGGATATGAGGGTGAGTTAACCGGAAATGCTTAAGACAAACAGCCTGCTCGTAGTAGTCGCCGTATGCTCCGTGAAGAATGCTACCGATGACCATAGGGCTAATTGCCTAGCGTTGCGAAACTGCGATCTCTGGGCTTGCGAGCCTCTTCTGCGCCACGAAAACACGAACCGGTCGCAAATCGTCCTGAATATCGGAACACTCATCTTTTATCAGTATTGGTTCGGCATCGAATCCTATGGGCGCCAGAAGTTCTGGTAAATCTGCGCCAAAATCCGTGTACACCAAGCTGTCTTCTGCACGATAGGGGTCCTGGTGGTACATCTTTTCCATGGTGAAGACGTCTTGCTCTCCGCTCGTATCTACTCTGGCCTGGGTCAGGCGGTCGCTGCGGAAAGGAATAGTAAAGAAGTAGAAACCGCCAGGTTTCAGCACGCGTCGAATCTCTGCGAATCCCTGCCAAGGACGACGCACATGCTCCATGGTTTCAGAGGAGATCACAACGTCGAACGACTCCGAGGGAAATGTCAGATTCTGCAGGTCCTGATTCCAATAGAAAGGAGACAATTTTTCGCCGAAAGGCCTGTCAGAAAAATAACCGCTGGCCTCATAGTTACGATGGCCGTGCAAGAGCCGGAAAATTGGGCTGGTCGTGCTCAACTCATAGATCTTGTGCTTATTAATATAGTGTTGAACTCTCGCCCCGGTTTTCGCCTCGATTGCTTTAACAATGGCCCGATATTTCGGAGTGCTCCGGCACCAGCAGCACCGTCGTATCCAGCGATCCACAACCTCGTCACAAATGAAAAGGGTTCGGCGATTACATATGTTGCAGGAGCCTGAGGCGTGATAGCCGGGGTGAAAGGCTGCGCCGGCAAGTTTGCGACCGAGTTTGCGGAGGGTTGGGCTCATTCCACGGGCGATCCATGCAAAACTGCAAGTACTCCAGCTGCACTCGACGTCAACCGATGCGAGCCGTCATCCGCGTCAATGATCAAACCGGCGCTGTTAACCGTGATCTTGTAGTCCGTGCTGGGCGTCAGACCGGTAACGTACACCGGAGCCGTTGTGGCCAGTGCAATTGTTATCGGAAGTGCGGGAGCGCCGGACTGTGAAAATGCAACAACGGTCTGATCAGCATCGCCGAACTGCACAGCATCAGCATTCGTTGCCGAAACGGGGTGGATTGCGCTTACGTTCCCAGGAGAATCGGCAGCATCCAGTACCGCGAGCCAGTTGTCGTTCTGGTGATCCAGCGCAGCGGGCCGTACTTCAACCCGATAGAGAAAGTGCATGTTGTTGTGATCAACGACCGACACGGAAGATGGAGATGCCGGGAGCACCGAGGTGAACGCACCGCGATAAGTCTTGCCGAAAGCAGCGTCGTAACGCGTCATTCCTGACTCCGCTTTTATCGGAGTAATGTTACGCCCGAATGTCCAGAACATGGCACGATCGTCACCGTTGTTTGAGACTGCTGTGCGGTCGTGCACAACGACCAGCTTGGGGCGCAGGAAGAAAACTTCACGCGTCCACGCGGTCTGATGATATTTCCCATCGATAGACGACCTGGCGTTGTTTTCTTCCAGCCCGCTCGCTCGCCAATAGGTGTAGGCGCGAACATCCTCGGCACGATCAATGGATGATCCCCAGGAAGTCGTCGTGTTGATGTGTCCAGGCGGTGAAGTACGCGAACTTAATCCCTGATTGCGAGTGTCCGACGAATTGGCTCCAGCCCAGAAGATCGAGTTTTTCTTATTACCATAGGCGGCTCGTTCGCCATGCAACCTGTTGAACTGCGCAAGATTGACGATGTCCCCGGATCGGGCAGCTTCGCCCAGGCCATAAACCACTAGCCGGCTATTACCACGTTGGATGGTTACCGCTCCCGAATCAAACTGAGTTTTCCCATTGCCTGCGCTCCCAACGGTGGGGCCACCGAGTAGCGTTACTTCCACAGCCGTATCGCTCCAGTCGGAGCGAGTAACCGCATAGTTGCCACCCCACGCGCGATACATCAAAGGCAACGTGGTCCAATCAGAAGAGCTTGCTTTGAGGTCGTAGTAGAGAAATTCGTCCACTGGAGTTGGCTGGGAAGTATAGACTCCTGTGCTCCATGCCGGAACGATGGTGCCCGCTGCTGATTTTAGTTTTGCATAGACAGCCGCATACCAACTTTGAAACTGGGCCGCATACGAACTGTTGAACCGCCGCGCTGCCGCACTGAACATTGCGGCATGACCGAGTGGAATCCACACCGGTTCAGTTACACCTTTATCAGCCGCGCCGATGGGGTACACATACTCATTGTCATCCAGTGCTAATTTGGAAGGCGTTGTGAACTCCATCCAATAGCGCAAGGTATCGTCCACGAGTGTGAAGTTGTAAGGTGGGCGGGTCCAGTCCGTACCATGAAGTTTCATCGCCAGCACGGCATTCATCAGGTTGCGTGTTCCGGTATAGCCGTAAGCCTGCCAGCCTTCTCCGAAGCCACCACCGCCCAACCACAGGTTGTGGTAGTCGCGAAGTGCATGTGCGACCGTGAAGCTAGCATCAATCTGACTGGTGAGCGAAGCGCTCAAAGCGGGATTGTCGCCATCTGTGGCAACATACGCCGATACCAGACCCCAGAAGTATCCAGTAAAATAGTTGCTTTCTGGGTGGGTCTGGCCATAGGTACAAACTTTGGTTTCTGTTAACCATGCATTAATGGTGGCCAAGATGGTGTTTTTTTCTGTCTCGCTCAGTCCATCGTTGAACCAGTCGTAAGCGATAGCCAGCGCAGGAAGCCAAAAGCGCGTTGGATAACCCAGGTCTGCTGTTGCTACTACCGAGAAGCGCGTGCAAGTCGCGTTGAGGAGTGGCGCGGATGTACCGTCAACGTTGGTGAGCGAGAGAATATTGCCCGTCACAACTGAAACCTTCCAGGTTCCGTTTAACGACGTGCAGCCCTGCGCGCCACTGACGGTCAAGACATCGCCCACTGAGACTTCACTATTCCGGGAGGACAGAAAGACACTGGGTACAGCTCCCGCATGCAGATCATCTCCTCTTGCATCAATCGAATGCCCATAACGTACGGAGCTATCATTTTGGCGCGTCAGAGTGAGAGGTGGCTGCGCGATCGCCGTGATGATGTTGTGCGCTTGTGCAAGGTACTTCGCAGCTGCTCGCTCATCTGTGGTTTTACTGGCCTGATAACAGGCTCCCAGATCGACCAACGCATTGTAAAAACCACTACCAAAATAGCCGGTGTAGATAATGCCAGAGTCGCGCGCCGAACCGACTACGTAGCCTCTCTCCTTGCTGCTACCTCCGCTGGTGGCGTGCGGCCACTGCACAGAATGAGTGACTAGCGCATCACAGCGCTCTTTCATCCTCTGCCAGTCCGTGGTCTTGTTTGCCACCTTCGCTCGGATGAAGGTCAACTCGGCAGGATCTAGCAACAACTGTGGGTGTGACCCAAAAGCATGCCCGGCCGTCACTAGAAGTAGTACGAACACTAGTCCGATCTTTTGGAGTGCTTTCATGCTGACGGTTCGAGGCTAGAACGTAACTCGTTCAAGTCTTCAGAGCCAGTCATCTCAATCTGCGGCTACACCTGACTGTGTGAATCTACTCTGCTGGAGCAATCGTTGGCTTCGGTCATGTTCTCGCGAAGCTTTGCAGATGGCAAAAACCTCCTGCGCAACTTGGTCCCACTCACGACGGAAATGGTGAGCGATTGCGTTTTCGTCCCATTCGCAAGAGAGAGCCGCATCCAGAGCATTGGTCAAAGATTTTACCTGGCGAGGCGGGACCAGCATGCCACAGCGGCTGTCCACCAGTTCCGGCATGCTGCCCACAGAAGTCGCAACCACCGGGCGGCCACAACTCAGTGCTTCAATCACAGCGTTAGGACAGCCTTCTGCATAACTCGGCAGTGCCAGCAGATTGGATGCCGCAAGCCATTGTGCCACTTGCAATGAAGAGCACGGGCCGGCAAAGAGAACCCGGTTCGTGAGCCCGGTGGAGCGAGTTTTTTCTTGCATCGGCGCGAGCTCAGGGCCGTCGCCCACATAGGCCAGACGCAAATGGGGGTTTTTCTCCGACAGCGCCGCAACAGATTCAAACAATTCGTCGATTCCTTTAGCGCGATTCATGCGGCCAACGAAAACAATTAATTCAGCGTTGCGAGCGATGTTCAACTCTTGGCGCGCGGCATTGCGGTTACGCACAAAAAAAATCCCACTATCACAACCATTGACAACCACATGAAGCTTACTTGGATCAGCGCCCATACTCACAGCTTCCCGACGCAGTTGCTCGCTTTTGGTGATGACTCGTGAAGCTCCGATCAGGGTCCTCCGCGTCAGCCAACGAGAAAATGGGTCGCGAATTGCGTTCAAGTCCGATCCAACCGATCCCACAACTACTGGAAGGCCGAGCTTTCGTCCGACGGTGACTGCTGCGAAACCTGCCGGGTAGAGCCAAAAATTCAAAATGACATCAGGCCGGGCGTTGCGAACGTGGGCCTCAAGGTAGTGTGCACAGATCAGCCCGTTAATAGGACGCGTCATGCATGGAATCGTTAGGTACTCGAAGTAGGATGCTGGCACGTCAGGCGGAGAATAGTTCAACTCGGCCCGACGGTGGTCAAACTTGGGCTGGAAGCAAGCTGGGTAGCGAGGAAGGGGGCACACCACATGAACATCGGCGTATTTTTGCAAGTGTCGCAGCGTTTGATACACGGAACGGCCTCGATGCGGATACTCGCGTGTCGGGAATTCCGGAGTAACAACTGCGATTCTCGGGCGTGTCATCGAAGCAACAATTAACCTTGAGTAACGCGAGCCTTCGCTGCGTTGGTGGAGTTGCCGCTCCGCAGCTTGTTGATGTTTGCAGCTGGGCTGAACCCAGCTGCTATTGCAAAATTGGCGAAGACATTTGGCCATGCATATGTTTGCACTGCATCGTCATCAGGATGGATGATGCCACCGCCTTGTTTTAATCGTTGATATGCGAACACGATCATCTGTTGAATTGCTTTTTTGTCCCAGGGATCGGCGCACCATCCGGAGCGTGTCCGCTGTAGAAGCCTATCGATTTCACCTCCCGGTGGGGACAGCGCCAGAATCGGTTTGCCGGAACCTAAATAGTCGAACAGCTTGCCTGCATGCGATCCGGGGTCGGTGGCAATCAACAAGACGAAGTCAGTCTCCTGAAGATAACGAATCCCTTGAAGTTTCGGCATGAAACCTAATCGGTGGACAGTAGTCCTTGTCCGTCGCAAGGAAGGCTCAGCATCGCGAACCACCCGGCCTATAAAACGCGTTTCTATTTGGGTACGAAGTTCATCGGGCAAAGTCTCGATTGCATCGAGATAGTTATCAGGGGAGTAAATGCGATTGTTGTGGACCGTTCCGAAGTAGGTCACGACCATTTTCTCGCCGGCAGGAGAACGGGAACTAAAATCCCGAAACATCTCGGGGTCATAGCCATTCGGAGTGCAGATGAATTTACTTGCCGGCTGGCGGGGATAGCGGCTGCGCATCTGGTTCACCCATTGTTCTGTCACCGTCGAAACATAGGAAGAAACATCGACCGCCTCCGCTTCCAATTCTTGCGCGCGACGGATTTTTTCGCCGCTGGGATGATCAATCTGCTTTAAGTAGTAGCCCACCCAGTCATCCCTGAAGTCACAAATCAATTTCAAGTGGGGAAATTTCCGCTTTAACGCGATGCCGACTTTCAGAATGGAAAAAGGTGGCACATTCACAACCACAGAGTCGATGGCCTCACGGTCCACGATGCTGCATGCTTTTCGAAAAGCGAGCGGAACCCATGTCGCTTGCGGATCGGGAAAGAGGATGTGCTGTGCCAGCCAGCGGAAAGACTTACGCACTGCCCCCGGTTTGGAGATAGTTGCCTCTCTACCATGAGCAGCTGGACGTGCGGTCGTCTTCCAAATTCGGTCTCGTAGAGATATTGGAAGTTCTGGATTCCAAGCACGATGTACCACGATGTTGCTGGGAACCAACTTGCACAGTTCAGGGTCATAATCGCGCAATGCCGGATTGGTCGGAGACAACACCGACAACCGGCAACCTTGGAGTGGCAAATACTTGGTGTAAGCCAGAGCCCTGGGCGTGCCGATTCCGCCCCCTGGGGGGAACATATAAGTAATGAGGAGAACGTTGGACATGAGGACTATTGGGAGTTTCGGACACCCTCGTTGCAGGCGGAGGTTCCTAGATCAAACAAACTATCCAATCCCGGCGGTGACACTTCGTTTTCCTGAGGCAAGCCGCGGTATCGTAGCTACCGGCTTGATCGTGATCCGTGTTTCCATTCCAAACACCTTTGAAGTTTCTTGCCGGAGAAGACCCTGGCTGGTTGCCGACAACTCCCGGCTTAATACAACCGAAACGACGATCTCATCCAGGCTGGCCTGATGTACTCGAAATTCTTTCACCTCCGGAGCATCCTTCATCAGGTGAGGGAAGAATTCCCCGGGGACTATCCGACCTTCCCGCGTGCGCAACACTTCCAAAACCCGGCCTTCGATCCCATGCAATAAGGGCAAGCCGCGACCACAGGGACAGGTGGCCTGACTGAGTCTGCCGATGTCACCGATGCGATAGCGAATGAAGGGCATGCCATAGTTGTGCAGGTCCGTTACTAGAAATTCCGAAGGACCGCGATCTCCATCCAGTTCGGTTTCGACCAAGAGGTTCTCGGAGTGGATGTGCAAACCGTCATGACGATCACATTCCGCCGCAATAGACATGAACTCGCGAGAACCATAGGTATTAAACAATGGAGCTCGAAAGGCCTGCAGTACAAGCTGACGCGTTGATTCGTACACAGGTTCGGCTGCCGCAATAACTGCCCTTACTCCAGGAATTGCGCACCGTTCTTCGAGCAGAAATCGGGCAAATTGCTCGAGGCTTGAGACATAGCCGACGATCAGCTTGGGGCGGAATCGAAGGGCGCGTTGGAGGGTTTGCCGCCATAGCTCAGGAGTTTGAGAAAACGTCGGTATCACGAGTTCGCGACGAAGGAAGCGGTAGCAGTTGAGCTTTGCACTTTTCAGTCTCGAATTTCTACCGACCGGTGCCCCCCATAAATAAAGTGCGGGATCTCCAGTGCGGTAGCCGCTCCAAGAATAAGCTCGAGCAGATACACAGGAGCGCCAATCATAACTGTCAACAGTTATCAGGAACCTGGTCGGCACTCCCGATGAACCGCCAGTCGCATGCGGAATGAGGCGCTGCGAGGTTTTTGTGGCGCATAGTTCCGACCGGTGATCATTGATTTCATCTCTGGTGAGCGGAGGTAGCTTCGCGAAATCATCCTGCGTCTTGATGTCGCCGAGTTCAATTCCTGCCAGCGCGTATTTCTTCTGATAATAAGGAACGGAGTGGAAAGCGTGCTCTAGCAGACGTTGCAGCTCACGCCACTGGAACTCGCGAATTCGTTCCAGCGACCACCATTGGCTGTGATTCAACAATCTTCGATACTGCGAATATCGCCGGCCTCGAAGGCTGTAGTAGCCGGGGATCAAAACAGAATCGAGGATGCGGCTGTAGGAACTCACTAATCTGCCAATGCAAATTCGGTAATTTGGCTTTCTCGTGAACTCGGTCCGCGCAGTACAAAATACCGCTTCAACCGAAGTATGCGCGACTCGAATAGATACCAGGAGCCACTTGCAACGAGGATCGCGGTTAGCATCTTGCCCAGCATGAGAAGGGGGGAAGCAGCATCAATCGAGACGTGGAAATGAGAGAGGCACTTGAGCAGGAGCACCTCCGCAGGCCTCTGCAGCAGGTAAATGCCATAGCACCTCTTACCTACATACGTCAGCGCCGGATAACGTAAGAAGGATGTAACGGAAAGGTCACGATGAAGAATCGTCCATAATACGAATGCAGAAAAAGTAAGCGCGATCAGGGAGTATCCAGCAACCCGACAGAATAGGTGTATGCGATTGAGCCCACCCAAAGAAAATGTGACCACAAAGAGTCCCATCATCAGCAGCAACACAGTGGTCACTTGCCGCCGTGTTAAGGAGATATCCCCTGTACGTAGGCCCAGAGCTAACAACGCACCCAGCGAGATCACATCAACTCTGGAGGGCGTCGCCAGATACTGGATTCGTTCATTGATGGGTATCAAAAGAGCGCTGACGAGGCGAAACAATGGTGCCGCAACAACTAACAGACAAAGAAGTGACCTTAGGCGCTTTCGCCCCAAAGCCGACACCACGAACGGGAACGTTACATAGAATTGCTCTTCTATCGAGAGCGACCAGAGCGGGGCCAGAAAATAAGCTGGTTCGTGACCCGTGATAGCTTCTCGGATGTTTCCCAGGTACAGGAAGTACCACAGCGGGTGCCCAGATTGACGGATGAACTCGGTTGTGAAGTACGCCCCCTTCTCAGCATGAGGGACGACGATGAACAGGACTAGCAGAAGAAGGTAATACAACGGGAAAATGCGTAGCGACCTGCGGGCAAAGAAATTGGAATAGTAGTTGGGCTGTCCAACGGAGTCGAGCAAAATACCAGTGATCAGAAAGCCGCTGATGACAAAGAAAAGGTCCACCCCGATCCAACCCAAGTGTGCCAGCTCCGCAAAGCGCCGCAGTGGGCCCGAGCCTCCCGGCCAGAAGTGATGCAGGAGTACGAGGAAAATTGCGATTCCCCGAAGTCCATCTATTTCTACGATATTTCCATTTAGCCGTGGTTGACTATCTGGCATGGCCGATTCCATGTTGGCGTACAGAGATCACTAGCCGCCAGTTACAAAAATGATCGCGCCCGCAAACATGCGTAGATCAGTGTGATAGCGGCAAACTCCAGCCTCGCGGTGAGGCCAAAAAGCGTCCACAATGGCTGCCGATTGACGGTTTCTTCTTTTTCCGAGGTTAGCCAAAGAAGTGCTACTGCCATGCCCAGAATCAGATAGAGAGCAAGCGCATAGGTGCGGGACAAAAACCAAGCGGCAGCCAGGAACCCAGCCAGCGAAAGTCGAAGCATTTTGGCCCAGCGTTCAACTTCTTGTCGGTTGCCGCCATCCTCAAGATTCCAGTCTGGGGTGGAAAGCTGGATCAATGGGTAACTAACATGTCGCGCTCCAGGGCGCAGAGCTTTGATTGAAGCGATGATTGAATTCAATCCTGCAACGGTGAAGACCAGTAGGCCCATCCAAAGCGAGTAGCCCATCATTCCGAGTTCCGCGAGACACAACACAAAGGAGTTGTGAGCCGTATGTCCAAAGTTATGGTCCGCGAAGTTTCCAAAACCAATACCGAATAATGGTGAAGATTTAAACAACTGAAGACCCGTGCCCCAAAATTCCAGACGGTCCTCGCCGGCTTGCATCGAGATATCGCGGCCACCCGAAAAATTCATGGCCAGGAAAGCCATCAGTGCAAGCGCGACTACAGCGCCCGAAAGCACGAGACCAAATCGGTCCTTCAGTGCAAATAACAACATCACAAGCAGCGCAAGAATCGCCCCACGCGAGTGCGTCAGATAAATACCGAAAACAAGAAAAACAGTCGGCAGAATGACAAAAGTGACATTCCGCACATTTCGGTGCTCCTGCCAGAGCATCCAAAAGAACGGAATGATCAATGTTAGAAACTGTGCCAGATCATTTGGGTCATGGAGGATTCCGAGACCTCGCATTCGCACGACGGTTGCATTAGCATCCCCTGGACTTACCAGCAAGAAAGCGCTGCTCAAATCATTAGCAAAGTATGCTTTGGCCCCTTGCACAACAAAGAAGATGCTGATTGCCGCAAGCACGAAAGCAAGTATTCTGAGCCGTCGCAGGCTTCGGCAATTTAGCAGAATGAGGTAGAAGACGATGGCGCTGGGCAGGAACCGTTCAAGGGCAACAGGGCCACCCCCGATCCAGTGGCCTCCCAGGGCTTGCGAGAGAACTACGGCTCCAAGTAATCCGGTAAGCAGATATACCTGCGGAATACGGAAAAAGCGGTCGCCGAGAAGTCCCGGCAACGAGAAAAGCAGGGCCACAATCGCGAGGATGAGTTGTACTCTGTCCTGCGAGAGTGACGGAAACAGATCAGCTGGCGACAACAATGCCAGTGAGACATAGATCAGAGTTAAGAGGAAGCCCATCAAGCCCTGTTCTGTTCAGATAAAACGAAGTAAGCCAGAACCTTTCGGAGGAGACACGCGTTAAGCAGCCAGATTGCGGGGATCGGGGCGCACCTCAGCCGCAGGCCGCCTTCTAACCCAGAGATCCAGGAGCGAGTGTGGTCGGAATAAGAAGGTGAACAGTGCCACAATTGCGGCCCAGTTCAAGAGAATGAACCCGCTCGCTGGTCCGGCAAAGCGACTAACTATTGGAATGTCCCAAAGAAGTCCGATCACCGCCAAACCATAGAACATCGACTGCATCGCAAGCATCGCAAAATATGGTTGAGTCGCATGCAATCCGCAATTCGCAAGAAAAAGAACTAGAAACAAGAAGGGCGTGATCAGGCGGAGCAACTTGTGAGAAATCAATTGGAAGAGCAAAGGATTCTCGCGACCCAGCAGCCAAGGCGCCTTCTGCAACAGTTGGTAATTGCCGGCCAAGGTTCGCACCTTACGTTTAAATTCGCCCACTGAAGTCTTGGGCCAAACATCCCAAGCGCGTGCGCTTTCATCGAGTACGGAACGATATCCTTGCCGCACAACGCAGAGTGGCTGGTACATGTCATCCAGAATCAAACCTTCAGGCAGGGGAGTAGCAAGTCCACGCCGCACCGCAAAAAAGCCACCGTACACCCCTACGGGTGAGCCGACCAAAGCTTCGCACTTGCGCACCCACTGTTCATAGCGCCAATAAAGATTGCTGACGGCACTTGTACCGGAGTCGTGATCATTGGTCCGCAAGAAGAGCTGGCCAGCGGCACAGCCTACATTGGGGTCGGCAAAATTACTTACTAATTCCCGCAGGGCCCGAGGTTCGAGTTGTGGACGAAGGTCAACGAACACCAGGATGTCACCGGTGGCGCGCTGGATGCCCTGATTGATTGCAACTGCTTTGCCACGATGTTCTGAACAAATGATTGGGACAAAACGTGGATCTGCAACTTCGTCCAGAATCTCATCCGTACCATCGTATGACCCGTCAGAAACGACGATCACCTCCATGGTTGGATAGTCCAGGCTCAAGAGATGGCTGATTTTCTCACCAAGCAATGTCACGCCATTGTGCACGGCCATGATTATGCTGATGGCCGGGTAAGTCTCCCCTCTCTTCCAACTGTGTGGCGATAAACGGCTCCGCAAGTATATCCATAACGGATACCCTGCGTACGTATAGAAAATTATTGCTGCCGCCGTCCAGAAGAGTACAAGCATCACGGGGCTAGGTCTCCGCGCCAAGACTTAGGCGGTTGCCAATGGGTGAGTTAAAGGGTTAGAGGAAAACTAGACCAGCGAGACGGAAGTCATAGCAATCCGCCACGGGGTCAACAGCATGCGTGTTTCAAAAAATGTGCGGATGTACTTTCCACAGGAATACGGCGATAGAGGCACAACATACAACGGATCCCGCGATGCTCAACATTGCCATCCTCCACCGTCGTTGGCGGCTGGCCGGTGTTTCAATCATCGGGATATGGCCGATAACTTGTGCCGTACTTGGCAGCAGTAATGGCAGCTCTCGATCGCTGCCTACGGTTCCACGGATTTCCCCAACCGCAATCACCGTACCCGCAGGGATCAGTAAACAGAACGGGAGTACGACTGCAAACAGCAAAAGTCGATTTGGTTTCACGGGTTTGTCTGGAACGCGGGCCGGATCCAGAATAAAGCGTTCTGCTTTCTGTTTTCGTTCCAGATCCATTGCCATCCCTGCCAGGAACCGCTTGTCGAGCAGACTCTGGTATTGTTCCTTGACATTGGTATAGTCCCGGCTCAGATTCTCAATCTCCTGCTCCCGCATCGGTGTTGCTTCGACTCTTGCCTGGTATGAATCGATTTGCGCGATGAGTTTTTTCTGATCTTCCTGAAGCCGCTGCATTTCGCGTTCCACGATTTGCAGCCGCACCGCCGTCGAAGAAACTGCGCCTGATGCTGTGCCCGGTGCTAAATTCTTTAGCTGCTTGGTTACGCTTTCAAGACGCTCCCTCGTCGCAATCACATCGGGATACTGGTCGGTGTACTGGGTGCGCAAGTCTGATAGTTCCGTCTGCAACACTCGCTGCTCAGTTTCTAAGCGGTCTTTTTGAGACGGAGTGGTAACAAGGTTTCGAGCAGCTTCGGGTGCCTGTGTCAATAAGACTTTCTCCTGTTCAAGCCGGTTAAGAGAATCGCCGTTGGTTTGAAGCGTGACTTGAAGCCGGGAAAGTGCCTGCATATTGGCCGGCAAGTGCTCAGGCATTTCGCCCGAATGCTTGATCTTGAATTCACCGATCTTTGCTTCTTCTTTCTCCAGGGCCTGCTTTGCATCTTGCAGTTGCGTCGTCAGGAACTCAGCCGTTCCGGTTGCAGCCTGCTCCCGGACAGCCAGGTCCCACTCAATAAAACTATCCGCCAATCGATTGGCAACCAGCGCCACAACCTCGGGATTCTTGCCTGTATAACTAATGACAAAAGAGCTCATGTCCCGTTCCGAACCCTGCTTCATCTCGATGGTGATATTCTTTCGCATCTGATCGACGATTTCCTGCTGCGAGGGTTTGGAGGATTCTGGATACAACTGCAATTTTTCGCTGATTTCCTGGAGCCGTGAAGCGCTTAGAACTTCCTGAGTGAGTGTGTAGAGCCGCTGGGCAGGATCGGCGGTTGTGGTTGGGGCTACGTACTTCTCCGGAAGTTTCTGGGGATCAAACAGTACGGTGGTGCTGGCTACGTAGTAATCGGGCAGTAGCGAGATTTGTACGATAGCAACTGCGATCAGAACTGTAGTCGCAAGTAAAACGGCCCACTTATGAAGCATGACTAGCCCCCAGAACTCTTTCGCCTGAGTTAAGGGATCCAAACGTTGGCGATGGTTCATGGCAAGGTTTCCAGAGGGTTTATGTTTGAAAGCATTCTCGACAAAGCCAGGTTATTGTCGTTGTGAGCTGCGGCTTGTTGGCTGCCATTGAAGTGTAAGAAACACCCAGTTATGCCGGTCGTTGGGAGATGCAAAGGCGGCGTTACGCAGGAAATACCGATACGAGCCGACGATGCTGAAAGTGTTGGTCGCGCGCCAATGGAAAGCGGAAGACAGTAGGAACGCAGCGTAGGACGGTGTTGGCCCTACGCTATTGCTGCGCACATACGATGCACCTGCATCTACGAAAGTGGTTTGACTGGTCTGTTCCTTGAGTCTGGCGGAAAATGTGTCGGCCCACCTGTCTCCCACCAGATAAGGGGCAATCAACTCTCGCCTCGCAGTCAGGTATGCATCCAAACGAGTCGAAAGCCGGGTTTGCAGGAAGCCGGCAAAAGCCGCACTCAGACGATTGCCGCATCCGGTGTTTCCGAATTGAGGACCACCTTCCACTCCCACGGTAGTTCTTTGACCTAGCGCGGAACTGATTCCAACACCTGCGCCATACGCGATGCATCCTTTTTGGCTGAGGTAGTCATGGACCTGTGTGTACGCGTCCCACGTGGCCTGTCTCCCCAACTTGTTGACCATTTCCGCGCGAGCTGATACCGCCTCATGATCCGAGGTGTCCGACGAGCCGTAAGAATTACCTACCGTAAACGCAAATTCCTGTCGCGTCGTGCGGGCCCAACTCAACCCGGTTGATCCAGATGCAACCAGTACTGAACTTGACAGCGGAGAACCGAAGGTCAGAAAACCTGGCGTTCCTCCCTCACCCGGAGTGAGGGCAAGGCCAGCCAGCTGTCGCAGAGATTCTTTACCGTAGGTTGTCAATCCAGAAAAATTCCAAGTCAAGTGCCGGGTTAGAATTCGCCTCCCATCTAGACTTGCGCGTTGGAAAACGCCTCCGCCCCATTCCCGGCCATCGTAAACATCAATAGTCGGGGCGTATTGAAACAGAATCTTTGTCTGGTGCCCAGCTTCAAAAAAGCCCAGGTAGGGTTGCATCACAGAAAGCGCCCCGGCGGAACTATCGAACGCCGGACCGCGAGTCCAACCATAGCCCTGGGAGGAGCTGACTCCGAACAACAGTCCTCTGCCCGCCAAATCGTCTATCCATGTGTTCCCTCGATCGCCCAGCGTCAACACGACGCTGCGAAGGTCCAGCCAATTGCCCTCTGCCGCAGGTGGCGGGGCCGAATTATCATGGGCCGACGGAGCAGGCGGGGAGTCGGTTTGTAGGTCCGAGTTGGGAACAGAGTCTCTTTGTGCGAGCGCCGGCAGCGCCATCAGGGTAACAGCCAACATCAGCTGGAAACTTTTGTGACGCAGGATCGTCATGGAACCACAACCGTGTCTCCGGGCTGGAGGCTTAGGTTCTGCTCCGGATGTTTTCCGCGGATAATCTGGCTGTAGTTCACTGGAAGCTTCTGCTTCCCACCTTCCACCCGGCGTAGCACAAACATCGATTTGCGATGTGCGTACGGCGTGACGCCACCAGCCTTGGCGATAATTTGCAAGATGTCGAGTGGGCCTGTGAGCGAATATGCGCCGGGACGGGCGACCTCACCGATTAGATAAACGCTCTTGCTCGATACCTCTGCCACCGTTACGGTCACTCGGGGCTCACTTACATACTGTTTCAACTTGGAAACCAGCATTGCTTCGATTTGAGTGGGCGTCGCACCGCTAACCTTCACATCCCCTACCAGCGGCACCGTGATCATTCCGTCCGGACGAACAACAACGTTTGGCTGCGATATTTCCGGCTGCTTCCAAACATTGATTCGTAATGTGTCCGCCTCTCCGACGACATAAGAGGCGGCGGCCACACCGGAAGCACTCGCGCCAGATGCATGTGCGATTTCCGGCGAGATTTCCTGTGCTGCGCCCAGCACCGGCAGGCAGATTAACGAAAACAGCAGGAAGGCCCGGCCAGCGCTTTTCCTCGCGGGATTTGTTCCAAAGATCATGAGACCGAGATGGTTTTTAGTAAGGGGTGGCATTCTTGGAGTGGCCAGCGTTCCAAACCACTCCGATCAATTTGTCCGAGTCGAGTTGCTCAATCGCAGTTTTGAGTTCTTCGCGAGCAGCGCTTCGAGCTCGAACCACGACAAGAATACCTTCGCATTCCGCCGCAACCAGTTCAAAGTCGGCCAACGCACCCATGGATACTGAATCCACCAATACCAGCCTGAAGTGATCCCGGCTCCAGCCCAAAACATGGTTCCACCGTTCGCCCGAGAACAGTTCTGTGGACAGCACATCGTTTGTGCCTGCGCCCATTACATACAGATTGGGAACATCGGTTCTCACAATGGCATCCTCATACGACGCAGTGCCACTCATGAGTTCTGCCAACCCAACCTGCGAAGAGTCACCCAACAACTTGGTCAAGCTGCGACTGCGCAGGTCGCCATCAATCAGCAGTACTGGCAGGTTCTCCACCTGAGCACAGCAATATGCCAGGTTAAAAGCAGTGAGCGTTTTACCTTCAGACCGGCCGACGCTGGTCACCACTACAGAACGAATGCCTCGACTGGCCTGGATTTTCAACAGCCGCGTTCTTAAGCTTTTGTAAGCTTCGACCACGGTCGAGCGATTGCCGGCCACCGTCACCAAGGGTTCGTCGGCATTTCTCGGCAATTCGATCTGAGTGCAATTAGCGAACTGCAACCGTGTTAGCTCACACTGGGCAGCATTGTCCAGCGAGCTCGCATCCTGACCGGGCAGCGGCTTTCTGCGGGCAAACTCCATTACGGGTTCTGATCGCTGTGGACTACTCTCCACGCCGGGGCGCGTGGCAATGCTACCGGGGTTTTCAAAAGACTTGCCCATTAGGGACCCTTGGGAAGGTGATCGCGATTTACAGAGCTTCGCTATGGTGGGTTAGCACTAGGCTAGTTCCCACATTCTGCTTAGAGCTGCTAAACGCTCAGTTCGCGCCTGGCAAAACCAGGTGCGGCACGTCCAAACTGAGTCCATAACAATAGAACAAGATTTACACAGCAGTATTAACGATTGATGAATTTTGGCTATCCTTAGCTGCCTGCTCTGCAGCGACAACTGCCCAAGAATCCGCGCGGCTGGCTGCTTCTACGGGCCAGTCCGAAAAACCAGTTCACTGGGCGCCCCTTCCCAGCGTCACGATCTTGATGGTCTGGAACATGATCATAATGTCCATTCCGATCGAGGCATTTTTGATGTAAAAGAGGTCATATTGTAGTTTTTCTTTGGCGTCTTCGATGGTGTTTCCGTACTTGTACCGCACTTGGGCCCACCCCGTAATCCCAGGACGTACGACATGGCGAATGCCGTAGTAGGGGATCTCTTTGTTGAGCCATTCAACAAATTCGGGACGTTCAGGGCGCGGACCAACGAAGGCCATGTCACCCTTCAACACACACCACAGCTGCGGAATTTCATCCAGGCGAGAGGCCCGAAGAAATCGGCCTACCTTCGTGATCCGCGGATCCTGGTCTCCCGCCCATGTCGGTCCAGAATCAGCTTCAGCGTCCTGACGCATCGTACGAAACTTCAGGCATGAAAATATTTTGCCCATCCGGCCAAAACGTTTTTGGTGGTACAGCACGGGGCCCGGAGAATCCAGCTTGATGGCGAGCGCCACAAACGGGATCAGCGGCAGTGTAAGCAAAGACCCGACCAGGGCCACTGAAAAACTGAGGATGTTTCGCATTAGTCTGAAAGTGCTGCTGAAGCGAAATCCTTTGGCAAAGATGATCCAACTGGGGTGAAGTTGATCGAGTTCGATCTTCCCAGAAATTCTTTCGAGCCAGGATGTGGCTTCCTCTACGCATGCGCCCGCCAACCGGACCTGCAGAAGCTCAGCCATTGGCATAGTAGCTCTGCGGTCGTCCATGGCCACGATAACCCGGTGCACAGCCTGCCGTTCGGCGAGTTCAGTCAAATGCGATCCCAGGCTCTCCCGGCTCGAATCGGCCCCGAGAGCACCGCTCCAACCCACAACCTCAATCCCTAGATGATTGAAACGACGCAACCCCTGCACCAGCCTTAACGCGCGCGTTCCAGTTCCCAAAACGTACACGTGTTCTCTCAACCAGCTCTGTCGTGCCAACCACGAGTAGAAAGCGCGCCAGCATAAAAGAGCGAAGGTCAAAAATATCAATCCCACTGCGAACGCCGAACGCCCAAGCAGCACTCTCGGAAAAATTGAAGACACAATGGCCAAGGTGAGCGCCAACATACCCGGCACCAGGAGCAATCTAAAATAGACGTCCACCTGCGCCTGAATATGGGCTGAATCGTAAAGATCGAACCAGTGGGAAAAAAGTAGTACTGTCGCGGTTGCGGCCAGCAGCTTGAAATATCCATTCTCAAAGTTCAATAACAGGTAGCTGTCCTGCTGATACTGGAGAAGCGCCCCGAGCAATAACGAAGTCCACACCACAATCGCCTCACCGAGGACGAGGAGCAGTGTGCGAACGGGATAGTACACATTGAAAAGGCGGATCAATTCGAACCTCGACCGTTTTTGCTGTTCGGCCCTGCGGAATAACCCAGGGCACCTTGATCCGCTGCACCGGATGGGCACTTCAAGAGAATCGTTGCCCTGCAGCCCTGGAATAAGCGAAACCACCGATTTCCGATTGTCTCAAATCAAGTTACATACACAGCGAGTTTTCTGGTGCTGATCTGTTAATTTTTGACTACAAAGACAACTGGTTGCACTCGCGGGTCAGATCGCTCCTATCATCGACAAATACATCCCGCGCAGTAACGTAGCCTGTGCTCCCAACCCGACCACGTATCTTCCGCCGGACAGCCCGATCGCAATTGAAAAGTGTGGCAAGGGCCACGCTTTTGTAGCCAAATTTTAATTTGACCTAGGCCTGGCAGGGTGCAAGCATGGGCTGCTCGAAGCGGTTTTGCAAAGGTAGTAGTGTGCCTGTGCAGGAGCAGGATTGTATCGGCAGCCCTTTCGTCGCGGCCCAGCGCAGCCGGAGCCAACATCGCTCTGATTGGGTTATGACAACCCTTTGCTTCGGCGAAACTGCGCGACCGATCCCCGTCTCAGCCATCGCCGGGCAAGACGGAATCAGGCACGTGCACGTACCCAAGGAGGTACGCGATGAAACTTATTCCTCTTACTTTTAAAAATTTGATTTTGTTTCTTGCCCTTGTTTCACTATTCGGCTGCTCACGGGATCCTAACGTCCGCAAACAAAAGTATCTGGAGAGCGGGCAGCGCTACTTCGAGAAGGGTAAGTACGGCGAAGCGGTGATTCAATTCAGCAACGCAATTCAAGTGGATCCGCGGTTTCCCGATGCACACTATCATCTCGCCCAGACCTATCTCAAACTGCAGCAGTGGTCTCCTGCGTATCAGGAATTGCAGCGCACGCTTCAATTCCAGCCGGACAATTTCCGCGCGCATCTGGATTTGGCGAACCTGTTGATTGGAGGAGGGGACCTGGTACAGGCCCAGGAGCACACAGACTTTATCCGGCAGAGAGATCCGAACAATCCTGAAGTACACGCTGCGATAGCGAATCTGTTGGCAGCAAAGCAGAATATTCCTGCCGCCATTCAAGAAATGCAGAAAGCGATTGTCCAAGCCCTTGGCCGGTGGGAACTCTATCAGAACTTGGCGATTCTCCAGATGAAGGCTGATCAGTCTGATGCAGCAGAGGCCAGTTTTATCAAGGCTGCCGAGTTAAATCCCAAGGCAGCAGATGTGCAAATGGCGCTGGGCAGCTTCTATCAGTCCCACCAGAAAATGATGGATGCGCAGCAGCATTTTGAGCAGGCAATTGCCGATGATCGAGAGAATCCCGGACCTCGTGCTGCTTTGGCACAGCTTTACATAGGACTTGGGAAGAAGGATCAGGCGGAAGAATTACTCAAGAACGTCAAGAGCGATTTTCCCGAAAACTCGACGGGATACCGCATGCTGGGTGACTTCTACTTCGCAATGGGAGATTTGGACAAGGCTACCAGTGAATATGCAGCCCTCAACAAGCAACATCCGCAAGACTCTCAAGTCAAGAAGAACTATATCCAATTGCTCATCCTAAAAGATCGTCTCGATGAGGCACGTAAGCTCGACGACGAGATCTTGAAGGCTAATCCCAGCGATGTCGATGCCTTGATTTATCGCGGCCAGATCTGCAATAGCAAGGGTGACTCCGGCACTGCGATCGGGGCTTTGCAGAGCGCCATTCAGAACCAACCTGGCAACGGAGTTGCGCATTACCACCTAGGAATCGCTTATGACCACGCCGGGAACCTGGAGCGCGCGGAGGGGGAATGGCGCGAAGCCACGCAATTGCGCCCGGATCTTGCAGAAGCTCACCACGCCCTAGCCGATGCAGCGCTGCGCTGCGGCGACATGCCCACGTTGGATCACGAGGCCACGCAGATTATAAGCTTGCAACCCAGTTTGCCCGAAGGCTATGCCATGCGGGCGCTAGCCAACATCAACCTCAAGCAGTTCGGTCAGGCGGAACAGGATACCCGTAAGGCAATCGACCTGGGGCCGCAAAATCCGGCCGGCTACCTGCAGATGGCTAGTCTGCGATTTGTTCAGCAACAGTTTGGCGAGGCTACGCAACTTTATCGTCAAGCGCTCGATCGGGATGCCAGTTCGTCGGACGCACTTGGCGGTCTTATAAATTCATACCTGGCCCAGAATACGCCAGATAAAGCCGCTGAGGCAGCACGTGCTCAAATCGAGAAGGTGCCGAACAGCAGTGCCTTTTACGATTTGCTGGGGACTCTCCTGCTGCACTCGTCGCAGGACAAGAACGCAGTGGAGGCTGCATTCCAGAAAGCGATCGAACTCGACAAGAGCAATGTTGACGCTCTAATGAAGCTGGGACAGGTTCAAGTTGCTGAAGGAGAAACAGATCAGGCGATCGCCACCTACCAGAATTCAATCAAACAAAATCCACGCGATCCACGTTTCTACATTCTGACTGGAGAGTTGTTTGAATCGAAGCAAGATCTGACCGACGCCAGCAAGATGTATCAAAAGGCCCTGGAGATCAGCCCGCAGAATGCATTGGCATCGAACAATCTTGCATATGTGATGCTGGAGACGGGAGGCAGCATCGATGTTGCTCTTTCTCTTGCCCAAACCGCCCGTCGCGGCATGCCTGATTCTCCCAATGCAGCTGACACACTCGGTTGGATCATGTATCAAAAAGGAGCGTACAAAACCGCGGTTGACTTAATGCAGGAGGCACTGCGACTGGCAGACAAGAGCGGAGCGCCGGAAGATGCTGAGGTCCACTATCATCTTGGCATGGCCTATCAGAAACTGGATCAGCCACGTCTGGCCAAACAGCAGCTGGAACGGGTCCTGAAAGTCAATCCAAACTATGTCCACGCTGCTGAGGTCAGAAAGCAGCTGGGGCAGTTGAAATCCTAATTCCTTCGTAGGCAAGATTGGCAGCGCCCGGCCTGAGAAGGTGTGGTTTTTGCACAGACCCTTCAGGTTCCCAATCGCGCTAAATACTTATTCTTAGCAAGTAGTCCCAAACCGACAACGATCCCACCGCCAAACAGGGCCAAGGTTCCCGGCTCCGGAGCTACACCAGACAGGCTCGTACTCCCGTCCTTCAAACATATGCCGCCCTTCCCTCTAAGAAACGGGTCCCTTTTGAATCTTTGCGTCATGAACTGAACCGTGGCCCCGCTGATCCAGGATTTTTGCCCGTTAACAGTGATCGTACCGGTCACGGTTCCACTTAGTTCCCACGCATAGTATCCACCGCTTACACCGCAAGCGGGAAAGCCAGTGCAAGTACCGACATAGGACCAAATGGCGGAAGTGAAAGTCCCGGTAAAGACCACTCCACCGTGGTTCGCCATACGTTCAAAGATTGTGAAACGTCCGCCGGCGCCGAGGTTTGTCGATCCAGTTCTAACATTGTTGATCATGCTTCGAGTCAGCCCTGGGGTGTCAGGCGTGCGCCAAGCCACGCCTCCCTTGCAAGCCCGAAGGTTTCCACCACAGTCGAGATTCCCGGCTCCAGTGACGCTGGTGAGCCGAGAGCCATGCCTTCCAGTCCTTGGGTTCCCCAGTTGCAGGTAAAAGCCCTTATTCCGATCCCGGTGCCAATGGATGGTGCCGCCGGTGTTGTTAAAGCTGGAATGGGAATTAGCGAATGCCACGCCTGGAACAAATAGAACAGCTATGTACCAGAGCAGACTAGTGCGCTTCAACATGCCTCCCCAAACCTTTTTCTTCCTGTCTTTGACCATAAAAAATACTGCAGGGACGCCCAAAAAAAGACGTTCGCGGACGCCAATATCCACAGGAACCAACAGGCCAAACAAATTCTCTATGGCCCGCCATGGCCGCAAAGCTACGGACATCCTGTGGTTCAGCTGAGAGGTAAGTCCGTGACGAGGGGAGGTAACAGCGGGCCCTACCTCTTTGCACAAGTTAACTTCCTAACCTCTTAGTTGAGCAGCGAACCTGCGCTTGGCAAGGAGACCGATCCCAACCAACCCAGTACCCAGAAGCGCAAGAGTTCCCGGTTCCGGAGCTACGCCTGGCAGAGTCGTGTTGCCACCGCCTAGAGAAATTAGGCCGGTTCCATTCTTGAACGGGTCACCACCTGTGAACTTTGAGGTCGAGAGCTGGATCGTGGCTCCAGTTCCCGGCATTTGCTGACCGTTCACATAAAAAATCCCGCTCACTTGTCCGGTCAATTCCCACTGGTAGTACTGTCCAGCCATGCACCCTGATACCGTGCAAGTGCCAATGTAAGTCCAAGTCGCAGAATTGAAGCTTCCAACAAACACTAGTCCGCCATTATTTCCGCCATTTTCAAAAATCGTGAATTGACCGCCAGCCCCAAGTTGTGTGCTGCCGTTAAAGCCCAAGGCCACGTTATCGATTCCGCCTTTGCTGGTGCTGGGCGTGATCCAACTCACGTTTCCGTTGCAGGCGGGAAGCTGACCACCGCAATTGAGCGCCCCAGCTCCCGTGACGCCGTTTAGCGTGGAACCACCCTTCCCGGTAGTAGGGTTACCCATTTGCAGAATGAATTGAGTTCCACTCTTGTTCGAATGAAGGGTTCCACCCTGATTGGAGAAGTCGGAATTGGAATCTGCCAAGGCAGCCACCGGTATGAGGAGAACCACTAAGTACAGCATGCGCAGTGTGCGTGTCATTAAGCCTCCAAACTAATTTTTTTTGTTTGACTACATCTCGGGATACTGTTGTACAACGCTCTGAGACGGCCCAAACACGACCACAAAAATCAATCCACTACAACGGCAAATCACGCTGTCCGCGCCCGGTTTCATCACTTATCGTTTAAGCGGATGGGTTTGTCAACGGATAAACTCTCGATGTGTGTTAAAAGTTGCCGACAGATTTGCGACAACATCTCAACAAGCGATACAAGCTCTCATGGGGGAAAACTCTTGCGCAAGATTGCGTGGTCAATTGTAGATTTTGCAAGTGTCGAGATTACGTGGCAGAGAACAAGATAGTGCACACCGAACCGCTGACTTATCTTTGACGCGAGTAGGGCCCGCGACGTGGGCCCTACTCGCAAATGCTACAAACCTCTTAGCCTTGAGGTTGAGCTAGATACCTGCGTTTGGCGAGGAAACCGATCCCAACTAGCCCAGTGCCCAGAAACGCCCAGGTTCCCGGTTCTGGAGCGACACTTGGAAGAGCTGTATCTCCATTACTAAACAAAATGTTGCCGGTCCCATTCTTGAACGGGTCAGCACCTGTGAACTTTTGGGTTGAGAGTATTATCGTGGCTCCGGTCACGTTCATTTGCTGGTGGTTCACATAAAAAATCCCACTAACATGCCCGGTCAATTCCCATTGGTAATACTGTCCAGCTGCGCACCCTGATACCGTACAGGTGCCCACGTACGTCCATGCGGCATTAGTGAATGTTCCCAAAAACACTATCCCACCATGGTTGCCGCCCTGTTCAAAAATCGTGAATTGGCCGCCGGCTCCCAGTTGTGTGCTGTGGTTAAAGCCCAAGACCACGTTGTCGATTCCAGCTTTACTGGTACTGGGTGTAATCCAACTCACGTTTCCGTTGCAGGCGGGAAGAAGACCACCACAATTGAGCCCCGCAGCTCCCGTTACCTGACCAAGTGCGGAGCCACCGGTTCCCGAACCCGGGTTACCCATTTGCAGGAAGTAGTTGGTCCCACTCGTGTTCGAAAAGAGGGTACCGCCTCCATTGGAAAAGTCGGAATTAACATCCGCGAACGCAGGCAGTGGAAGGAGAAGAACCGCCAAATACAGCATCAGCAGCGTGCGTGTCATTTAAGCCTCCAAACCCTGTGTGGGTTTTTGTCGTACGCACTCAGAGACGGCCCGAATAGAACGACGAAATCACTGCTGGCAACGGCCCGAATCACGCACCCGTAGCCGGTTCCAAAACTTATCGTTCAAGCCGACGGATTTGTCAACGGATAAACTCTCGGCGAGTGTTAAAAGTTGCCGACAAAACTGCGACGGCGTCTCCACAACAACAATTGGATCCTCATGGGACGGTTCTTGCACACCTTTGCTGCGCACGAAATCGGCAATATGGCTGAACTCGTAATCCTGAGCTCAAGCTTGTGGAAAATGAAAACCTTCAATACGCAAAATTAATATTCGTGTCGTCGTGCAATCACACCTTGTTCACGACCTCCCGGTAAATTGAGGACTGGCTTCGCAACTGATTTGGACTGCAAGCAAACCTGGACATTCGTGGGGGCTGCCGGTGACGAGATTGGGGGTGGAAGCTGTATCGTTAGAGGAAAGTTGTTCTGTATCTTTCAATATTGAAGTAAGGTCAGGAAGAGAATCTTCCCACAAGGTTGCACAACCGCAAAACTTTTTGGAGGTAGTGCCTCGTGTCCTGTCGCCGCTTTGGGTGGTGTTTTCAGCGGTAGCTCTGTTCTTACTTCTCACTACAACTGGGTATCTGATGTTTACCTATCTACTTGCAAGGTGATTCCAGCATTCATTGGCTTGGTGGAGCAGGAAATTACCGCTCACGCGATTTCCTCATTCACAAAAATGCTGTGGTTGTTATAGGGCCCCTCTTTAACTGATGCAGCGAACACTGAGCGATCTAGCCGGTATCCAACGCCACGAATAGTCGTAAGACGAATTGACTGCCCACCTACGGCTTCAATTTTTTCCCGGATCCTCCTTATACAAGCGTCCACTGTCCGCAAAGTCCGGGAATTATCGTCTCGCCACACAATGTTCAGAAGTTGGCTTCTTGTAAATACCTTGGCATGATGTTGAATCAGGAACTGGAGCAATCGAAACTCCAGGTTGGTAATCGGCACATCTTGCCCTCGGACCAAAACCCTCATTCCAGAAACGTCGAGCTCGACGTCACCGGCCGTTGCCGTTGACTTCGCTGGTGAATCCCAGGCAGGAGTTTGGGGCACAAACCCTCTTAAAACCGCTCTCACACGACTGAGGAACTCCGCGGCGCCGACTGTATCAGCTACATAATCATCAGCACCGCAGTCCAGCCACTCAACTAATGCCGCTTCCGTGATCTCTGGTCCCAGAACCATCAGCCTCATGTTGCCAGAGGAAAAAGCGTCGCGAATCTTGCGGCAAATGGCGGTTCCAGATCTACGAACGCTGGGTGCGTTGACGAGAACGAGAACGGGGCGAAGCTCTTCGATCCCCTGCAAGAGACTAAACGTATCCATTATCCAACGCACACTGAACCCGGCCCGC
>Ga0207134_1067_pt1 | contig 30664 bp, 29 predicted proteins | sample Alteio_BWMinHeat_12_FD_153527 | JGI IMG/M metagenome (GOLD analysis project Ga0207134, IMG submission 153527) | Enriched cells from forest soil in Barre Woods Harvard Forest LTER site, Petersham, Massachusetts, United States -... | ecosystem: Environmental > Terrestrial > Soil > Temperate forest >... | reverse complement strand
AATACGGTCGCATAAACCATGAACTTATAACCGAATAATTTTTTTCTAGAAAATGCGGGTATAATTTCTGAAATCACACCAAAACCAGGCAGAATTAAAATATAAACTTCAGGATGTCCGAAAAACCAGAATACGTGTTGGAATAAAAGTGGATCACCACCGCCCGCTGCATTAAAGAACGTCGCATGGAAATGTCTATCCATTAACATCATGGTGACACAACCTGCAAGAACTGGCATGACCGCTAACAATAAAAATCCAGTCGCAAGCCAACTCCACACAAATAATGGCATTTTAAACCATGTCATGCCAGGCGCGCGCATATTAAAAATAGTCACCACTATATTTAAAGATGCCATGATGGATGAAATACCCATCATATGAATAGAGAAAATAAAAAAGTCTGTGCTCTTAGGCCCATATAAAGTTGATAACGGCGCATAAAAAGTCCAACCAAAATCAGGCGCGGGACCACTCATCAGCATCGTACTAATTAATAAACTAAACGCAAACGGTAATAACCAAAAACTCCAATTATTCAAACGCGGCAACGCCATATCCGGCGCTCCTATCATCATAGGAATCAACCAATTCGCAAGTCCTGCCATAGCAGGCATAATCACACCAAACACCATGATGAGACCATGCATGGTTGTCATTTGATTAAAAAATTCTGGATTCACTAACACTTTACCCGGCTCAAATAACTCGATACGGATAACCATCGCCATGATTCCGCCGATAAAAAACATAATCAGACTGAAAAATAAATAGAGCGTGCCTATGTCTTTATGGTTAGTAGTAAAAAGCCAACGTTTGATCCCTTTTTCAGGGCCATGATGATCATCGTGATGGTGATCGTCTGCGTGATGTAGGGTTGCTTCAGTCATAATTATTTTTTACCTTCTCTGACATTTTGAACATCTTGGGGTTGCACAACTAAAGATTGTTTCTTTTTAAGAACGCTCGCATCATTACCCCAGGCATGTCGTATATAAGTAATAATTCCCGCTAACGTTCTGTTATCTAACTGTTGTCCAAAAGGTTGCATGGCAGTTCCAGGCACACCCGTCAATACATAAGCAATATTAGCGGTTGCAGGACCTGTCACAATTCGGCTTTTTTTGAGCGGAGGAAAAGTTGGCGGCAATCCCATTCCAGAATTTTGGTGACACATCGCACAAGTTTTTTCATATTCCACTTTTCCTAAAGTCATCAACGCACTTTCAGGCAGTGGTTTCAATAATTCTTTTCTAGTTTCACCCGCCACACTACCGCTATGTAAACTGACCCATTGTTTAAATTCATCTTTAGAAACGACTTTGACTACTATAGGCATGAATCCATGATTCACACCGCATAATTCCCCACATTGTCCGCGATAGGTTCCTGTTTGTGTCGCATAAAACCAATTTTCATTGATATAACCAGGTATAGCATCTTGTTTAACGCCGAGTGAGGGCACCCACCAAGCGTGAATGACATCATCTGCGGTAATTAATAATTTAACTTTGGTATCAACCGGAATCACTAAGGGATTATCCACTTCTAATAAATAAAATTCACCTTTAGGTGCTTTATTATTAATTTGATCTTGGTTGGTTGAAAGAATACTAAAGAAACTCACGCCTTGATCTAGATATTCATATTTCCATTTCCATTGGTACCCTGTGATCTTAACGGTTAATTCTGATTCTTCTGTATTATGAATATGAGCTAATACAATAGTCGCAGGAATCGCAAGCGCCACTAAAATTAAAAACGGAATTGTCGTCCAAAGAATTTCTATACCTAAGTGTTCATGAAAATGCGCCGCTTGTGCGCCTTTTGATTTTCTAAATTTGATCAAAGAATAAATTAATACGCCAAATACTACGACGCCAATACCACAACAGACGTAAAAACCCGCCATGTGCAATTCGTATATTTCTTTGCTAACCGGCGTTACACCCACCGGCATGTTCCAACCAAGCGATGCATAAGCTGCCGTCGCCAAAAAACTAATACATATAAATGAGAGTATTCGAATTATCATTGTGCCACCCATGCCAAAAGTGTCACAATTAAATCATATTAACAGTTGTGCATTCAACCAAAATCGCTATAAAATGTGCCGCTGCTTGCTTAGGCTTACAAGGATTACAGTGTGAAAAAAATTATTGACTATATTGCGTCTAGAAAAGACATTGCTGCGACTCTTATTATCATATTTCTAGTTATTGCAGGCGCTGCTGCCTATTGCGTATACGGGATTTATGAAAACGTACAAAAATTACAAAATGCAGAGCCGGAAGATGTCACTTATTTCCCAACTTACCCCAAAATAAATACCCAGGGCAAAAATTCTGATCAAATAAAGCGCGGTGAATATTTAGTAAAAGCCGGTGATTGCGCGGCTTGCCACACTAATACGGCTGAAAAAGGACCTATCTTTGCGGGTAGACTCGCCATGCCGACCCCATTTGGTACTATTTACACGCCTAATATCACACCCGATAAAGAAACGGGCATTGGCGGCTGGACCGATGAACAATTTATTAAAGCCATGCGTGAAGGGATTTCACCCCAAGGCCATTATTATTACCCTGCTTTCCCTTTTTATTATTTCAACAAAGTCAGCACCGAAGACTTAAAAGCTATTAAAGCTTATCTCGATAATATTCCTGCCGTTAAACAAAAAAATCTTGAAAACGACATGGCGTGGCCATTTAATTACCGAATTTTCCAATTAGGCTGGCGCATACTGTTTTTCAATAGAGAAAATACCGGGCCTATGCCTGCAGATCCTAACCAAACGGCGCAATGGAACCGTGGTGCTTATTTGACCGGCGGCTTAGGCCATTGCGCAATGTGTCATTCGCCTTCTTATCATTTGATTAGCAAAGAATTGCCCTTAGGCGCGCCGATGAGCACCTATTCTTTAACGGGCGCTAAAGTCCAAGGCTATCTTGCACCTAATATTACTTCGTTAAATTTTGGTAACGTCTCTGAACAAGATATTATTGATGTCTTTAAGAAAGATAAAATGGTCGGTGGTGGGCATATAGAAGGTCCTATGCTTGAAGTGAATAAAGACAGCTTAAGTTATTTAACCGATGCTGATTTAGCCGCTATTGCTCACTATTTAAAAACCGTAAAAAGCCAACTGCCTCCTAAACCTAAAATGAGTGGTGGTCCTGGTAAAGGCATTTACGAAATGTATTGTTCCGGCTGTCATGCGCAAGGTGCAGGCGGTGCTCCACGTTATGGTGATCCAAACAATTGGACACCTATTATGAAAAACGGCATAGAAAAAGTTTATCTCAATGCGATTCAAGGCGTAGGTGGGATGCCTGCCAAAGGAACTTGTTTATCTTGTACCGATGAAGAAGTTAAACAAGCCGTAGATTATATGGTGGCCTCAGTGAAAGGCAAAGAAGCTGCAGCTCCCGTCAAAATACTCACCGCAGAAGATGGCAAAAATATTTATAATACGAACTGCGCTATCTGTCATGCTAACGGATATAAAAATGCACCGATTCCTGGCAATAAGAAAGCATGGCAACCGATTATCGATCAAGGCTTTGTTGAAACTTACTCCAATGTTATCACGGGCAAAAAAGGACATATTCCTCATGGTGCCTGTCCGACTTGCAGTGATGCAGAAATTATTGCTGCCATGAAATACATGTTGCAACAAAGTACAACGTCGAAATCTACTAATTTTCGTTTATGGTAAAAGAGGATAAAATGGCTGAGCATAAAAAATCTAAATATTATCTTCCCTCACCAAGCAGCTGGCCGTTAAAAGCGTCTATCGCATTAATTTGTATGTTAGGTGGCGCCGCGAATTGGTTACACGATAATTGGTTCGGACCTTATTTAACCATTTTTGGTTTTGCGATGGTGCTCTATATTTTTTACGGTTGGTTTGGAACCGTGATTCGCGAAAACCGTAAAGGTTTATTACATGATCCACAAATAGATCGATCTTTTCGCTGGGGCATGTGTTGGTTTATTTTTTCTGAAGTCATGTTCTTCGGCGCTTTCTTTGGAGCCTTATTTTATGTGCGCGTCATCGCAGTATCCACCTTAGGCGGCACCGGCTCACACATGATTAGCCATATGTTATTATGGCCGTCATTCCAACCCACTTGGCCTCTATTACAAAACCCAAATCCTAGCGCTTTCATAGGCCCAAAATCCGTCATGGATACATGGGGAATTCCAGCCATCAACACCGCCATTCTTTTATCCAGTGGCGTGACTATTACCATTGCTCATTGGTGTTTATTAAAAGATAAACGTAAACCCATGTTATGGGCACAACTCGCGACTATCGTACTAGGCGTTTGTTTCTTAGGGATGCAAGCCCATGAATACGGCGAAGCTATTTTTCATAAAGGCTTAACCCTAGGCTCCGGCATTTACGGCACTACATTTTTTATGCTGACAGGTTTCCACGCGCTACACGTCACCATCGGAACCATAGGCTTAATCACTATCTTCTATCGTATGCTAAAAAATGATTTTGATTCTCATCATCATTTCGCCTTCGAAGCTGTCGCTTGGTATTGGCACTTTGTAGACGTAGTATGGTTGTTCTTATTTATTTTCGTGTATTGGCTGTAATGTTAGTTAGCTTCATAAAATTTATTCATATCCTTTCTATTTTAGGTCTGATTGGTCTTATGTTTTATAGCAAAGCACATAGAATTTTATTAATTCTTTGTGGGATTGCGCTAATCACAGGAACGCTTTTGGTATATCCAAAACATTTTACCTTTCATACCCCGTGGATTAAAGCAGCTTATACTTTATTATTTGTTTTTATTTTTAGTCTATGGGCATTAAGAAAATCAAAAATTAATAATTCTTTTGTAAATATTGGTGCGTATAGTTTTTTAATCGCATTATTAGTTTTAACGATTCATGATGCGGTGACTAAATCAACCATTTTGTTTTGAGGAACATACCATGGCGGCTTCCGGCAAAGTCCAGGATCTAAATAATCTAATAAAAGTGTGGTATGAACGAATTACCTTTTTATCAATCAACACAAGTAAATTTTCAAAACTTGAAGCCCTAAATTTTAGAAAATTTATTAAAACTAACTATGACGCATTAACGACCTCTGAAAATTTTCAAGCCATGCTTCTTCTCCATATTTATTTTCTTTATGACAAAAAAGGACATATATATTCTCATTCAGAGCTTTACACACTCCCTAAAGTCGATGATGCTGTCTCTTATTTAATACAGGCTTATAACAAAGGCGGAGCAAACGACCATCTCATTGTTCATGCTCTTATTAGCACATGGATAGAAGCAGTTACATTACAGAGAATAAGGAAAGATATTTTACCCTTTAAAAAGTGTATTAGTAAAATACTCCCAATGATGACTGAAATGAGCGACAAAAATAATAAACAAACACAAAGTTTATTAGCCGATTATTATCGTGATTTTGCTCATTTACACAAAGAAGACCCAGCGACAACCGCCGCTCTTCAAAAAAAATATCGGCAATTAGCAACCACACCGCCAAAATTATCTTTAAATCCTGATAAGGATAACTATTTAGCTTTCGCAGAAGCTATAAAAATACTCAATACAAAAGCAGACGAACGGACTATGATTCCTGCTGCAGAACGTTGTATTAGGCTACGTCCCTATATTGAAGCCAAATGTGAAAAAGAGCCTGAAAAACATACTGAAGCTCACTATCTTTTAGGTCTTTATTATTTCACCGATTCAGATCGTCTGTTTACTGCTGAAAATAGAACTCTCGCAAACCAATGGGCAATGTATCATCTTAGTGTTGCCGCAAGTTTTCATCATGAAGGAGCCAAAGCTAGATTAGCTGAAATGAATTTGATGGTAGAAAATGCTCAAGAACCAAGCTTACCGTCGCTTGCGAATACAACAAGTATTTGGAATCGCTCTTCAGTTGCTTTAACATCATCTTCTGTAGAGCAAAAATCATTTTTGGTTGCCTCACCCTAAAGGAAAATAATATATGTCAATATTTCGTCTGGTATTCGCGTTTCTAATTTTATGTGTTACACCCATAACTTTTGCCTTACCCTCTATCGAAAAAAATATTACAGAATATATTAACTCGGAGAAAATCCCGCAACTCGCTTTACTAGAAAAGCTGGTCAATATTAATAGCGGTACTATGAATATTGAAGGCGTAAAAGCCGTGGGAGAAATATTACGGCCCGAATTTGAAGCACTAGGATTTAAAACTCGCTGGGTAAATGAACCTGAATCTATGCAACGCGCCCCTACCCTAATTGCTGAACACCCAGGCACCCAAGGAAAAAGAATTTTACTCATCGGACATTTAGATACCGTATTTGCAAAAACGAGTCCATTTCAAAAATATGAACGTAAAGGTGATATCGCAAAAGGTCCAGGCGTGGTTGATGATAAAGGGGGCGATGTAGTAATTCTTTATGCTTTAAAAGCTTTACAAGCTGCTCACGCTTTAGATAAGGCTAATATCACCGTGGTATTAACAGGTGATGAAGAAGATTCCGGAAAACCTACATCCCTCTCACGAAAACCTTTATTTGATGCAGCTTCTAAAAACGATATTGCGCTAGATTTCGAAGGGTCAATCACTTTAGATACTGCGACTATTGCAAGACGCGGAATTAGTAGCTGGGTGATTACAACCACTGGTAATGAAGCTCACTCTTCCAATATTTTTCAACCCACTGCAGGTTTTGGCGCTATTTTTGAATTAACTAGAATTTTAAATACCATGCGTGAAGATTTAAGCAATGAAAAATATCTAACGTTTAGCCCAGGATTAATGGTAGGCGGAACAACGATTACTTTAGATAAGAATAATTCCGAGGCAACCATCTTGGGTGAAAAAAATGTTATTGCAAAAACTGCGCTGGCCAAAGGTGATTTGCGTTTCTTAACCAAAGAACAAAAACTAGCTGCGCAAAAGAAAATTGAAGCTATCGTTAATAAACACTTACCAGGCACTAATGCGACAGTGACCTTCCAAGACGCTATCCCTGGCATGGCGCCCACAGCAGGCAATTTAGATTTATTAAAAAAATACAGCGCCGTCAGTCAAGATCTGGGTTACGGTGAAGTTAAAGCCTATGATCCAGCATTAAGAGGCGCTGGTGATATTTCACATATTGCATCACTCGTGTCAGCTAGTTTAAGCGGCTTAGGGGCTTTAGGCACAGGCCTTCATTCTGAAAAAGAAACTCTCACTATCCAATATTTACCTATCCAGACGGAACGGGCTGCGGTGTTGATTTACCGCCTTATTCAAGATTAAATTAAGAATTTGTTGGGGTTTGACCTTTGGGTTTTACAGTCGGATCTGCTTCTTTTAGCGGCGCGACAATTGCTTTCGCTTCAGGAGAACTAGGTCCCGGATTAACTAAAATTATTTGTAATTTTTCTTCGGGTAAACCTGCAAGAACAGTAATAGAAATTTTGTTATCTTCGCAAAATAGAAGAGCTTCCAGGGGACGTTCTCTTAAAATATCCGCACAAGCAGACACATCTTCGATTCCTGCACGTGATAATAAAAATATCCTGAAGGCTTCGTTCATTAATAAGGTTTCTCTATCAGATCGAATGCGTAGTTCAGCAATGGTCGAAGACAGTGGAAAGAGATTGATGTGCATAATAAGAGATTGTATTTTTCCTCCCAAGAATTTCGTATTTTGAAACGTTAAACCAGCATTTAATAATTTTTCATAAGAAGAAATTATTTCTTTTGGTACGCTCGCGAGATACAGGAAAGTAATTCCTGTTATTGTTAAAGGACTGAGTGTCAGACATAGCATTAACGCAATTTTATGATTAACAAAATCAGCGCGCTGTTGTGCTGATATATTTCTCGCATCAAGAGGATCGATTTTTAATCGATTCATAAGATCAATGAACTGCTGGTCAATTAATTTCTGATCTATTATTGTTGTTTTTCGCTTCTCAACCACAGGCTTGATAAGCTCTAATTGATCCACTACTTGTTGGCTGGTAAAAACACCTTCATCGATTAAACGACTAATCACATTAGCTTCAGAAAGTACAAATTGTAAGTCTTCTGACTTCATCATCAATAACAGATCGATATTAACGCCGGTAGCATATAAATCTTTAAGATCATCTATCTTATCTAAGACTAAATTACGCAAAACAAACCCTTCATTATCCAACTTTTGATTAATGAATTTTTCGACCGAAACGCTGCCATCTTTACAAAGTTTGATTAAATCTTCTATTTGAGAAAGTCGATTCGCCAAATCCCAATCAATAGCATTTTGAGAGATAGAATTTAAATACAAGTTAGATAATTTAACTTTCACTTCTTCAAGTTGATCTATATCAAACGTACGCTTTACCGGATGCGATACAGGTAAAATCTTACCGCCTAAACCATAATAAATATTAGTCGATTGCAATGATTTTTGACTTTCAACCATTTCTTGTAATTCTTTTTTTGCCTCTAAGTTTTCTTCTTGATAAGACTCTGCTTGATTTTTATTTTCAAAAAATTCTACTGCTCTAAATTCAGTGGATTCAGCAGGGGCATAATCACTAAAACTACTGGCTATCGCTTTATGTTTTCTATTAAATCTTTTTACTTTTATCGCTGCAACAATGCTTTCTTTTGGAATTTTTGCAGCAATAGCTTCGTACGCATGCAAAGGCCAACCGGCAACGACTCCTAATTCTTCTGCTTTTTTCTCCTCATGATGTTTGCTCAGATTTCCCGCTTGCGTCGCTTGTAAGCTATGAAGATCGATAACCATTTCTTTCATATCTTCAGGTGCTTTTCCATCATTATTAAGTAGCTGTAAACCAACCCCAGCTGGACTCACGTAGTTTGCTTCTTTAGCATCATCGACATATAAAACTTTGGTAGCTTCCGGCATTGCCATCACATAAATATACGTTTCATCTTCTTTATTTAGCGGAAATATTGCAGTACTTTCCAATTTAGCTGCCATACATGCACAAACATCCGAATTTGCATCGCTGGCATGTCCATCAACTCCTATTTTATCTTTAAACTTCTCTGCGCGAATGGCAGCTACCCACCACAACTCATTTCCCTCTTTGTAGACTCTAGGAATAAATCCTTCTTCAAAAATCTGCTTGGGTGGTCTTGTATCCGATCGATAGTAAAGTGGCATTTGTACCCCCCTTGGCATCTAAATTAAGTATAGATGTTGATTGGGATTATGCCATCTCAGATTTATTAAATAAGCTATTGAATAATATAGAATTTTTCCTGGATCAGGCTCTTTTATATCTATTATTTCACTTTAAAATGCTTCAACTGATTAACCGTATCTTGATACCCGAGCTCAATCAACTTCTGGGTTTTTTTCATATTAGAATGCAGCATTCTGTAGGTATTTAGATTTAAACTTACTAATAAATCAGCAGCTAAACCATTTTGATTGGTTCTTAAATTAGATCCAACTAACAAAGCACGTATAAAAGTATCAATAAAAGGCGGGAATTTATAATCTCGGTTAGTAATATGTATATCTGATAAAAAAGCTTCGGAAAAAGGTAATTCAGGGGGGAAATTATAAGCGGCTTTTCTTTGGAAATTTCCGCCTAATTCTATTGCGATGATTTTTCCTTTTTTTCCGACCCATTGTCTCATGACATCAACCGGTAAATTATTTAATAATGCCCCATCAAAATGTAATTCGCCATTCATGACCATAGGAGGCACTAAGCCTGGAATCGCAGAACTTGCACGGGTTTTTTCCCACAACACGCCTTCGCGATGAATTACTTCCGTGTTGGTCGCAAAATTACTGGTGACGCAAAAATAGGGAAGCCACAGATCTTCAATTCTGGTATCACCAAAAGCATTTTTTTGCGCTTCAGTAAATTTTCGACCATCAAAAATTGAAATAGCCGGCCATGTTATACTGCGCCACGAAGTACTGTGTCTGGATTGCTGAAAAAGATCTAAAAATCTTTTATAGGTTTCTTCATAATTTTGATGCATAGAGTAACAAGCACCAATGATAGCGCCAATACTAGTACCCCCAATCGCATCAATGGGAATATTAGCTTCAAGTAAAGCTTTAAGCGCGCCCATATGCGCCCAACCGCGTGTGCCGCCTCCACCTAATACTAGCCCAATGGCTTTGCCGCGAATAAAACGAATCAAACGTTCAAAATCCGTTTTCATACTCATTCTGATGTGATGGTGTGCTGAAAAATTTCCTTGTCGCAACCATTGCGTTGTATTATTGGGAACTCCTGCTTGTATCAAAATAAGTTCGGTACCCGATTTTAAATGCGATTCACGCTTTTTAATGATTTCAAAAACGATAGGATCAATATAGGGCGCGCTGACATATTCTCCTACTATATAGGCACGATCAAATATTTTGGTAGCGACCTTGGCTAATTCTGTTTTCAGAGACTTGATTAAAAATAAAAACATGCGCTTAGGTTTATCCGGATCTTCTTCTTGCTCAAGATAATTTTCAATTTCTTCAGCTGAATTAAATTTTTGATCGTAATCAGATAGCAATACAACATGGGAGGCGGGATCTAACGCTTGATTTAATTTTCTTGAAAACTCTTCTAACGAAGTATCTTTGTTAGCGCCAATAATTAAAATATGTCTAGCGATTTTCTCGCTTGAAATCATTTGAAAAACTTTCTGCGTGCCCGTTGCAAGCGGTTTTATCACAGCAAACATGACGGAGGGGAATTTGTGACATAATTCTATAAATTTTTCACCCGTCATTTTAATTAACGTGGCATCATTTAACGCTTTAACCGTAACGGTTCTAGGCTCATTGGTTAAAACTCCCATTTCACCGACCATTTCGCCCGGCTCAATATAACCCATAATTTTGCTTTCGCCCGATGCCATAGTCAGTATGGCGGATAATTTTCCGCTAATAACAATATAAAGATCGCCGGATAAATCACCTTGGTAATATAAAGCTTCGTTGGGTGCTAGCACTAATTTTTCAAAATCAGGTAATAAAGCTTCGCAAGTTTCTCTATCCAACGAAGAAAATATTTTGCAAGAACGGATAAAATGTAGTAATTGATCATCCATGACTATCTAGCCTTATGCCTATTTTTCCTTTATCATTAAAAAATGCTAAAACAATTACTACTATGCTTAAGTTTAACCGCCTCTGCAAGCACCTTTGCGCTCCCAAAAGGATTTGTTTATTTAAATGATATAGACCCATCAATTAAGCAAGAAATGCGTTATGCGGGAAACCATAATTTTATGGGAAGGCCTTTTAAAGGGTATGAGACTAGCCAATGTATCTTAACCCAGGAAGCCGCAGAATCTTTAGCTAAAATTCAGGCTGAATTACATAAATCTGGCCTTTCTTTAAAAGTCTATGATTGCTACCGACCCCAGATGGCGGTCGACGATATTATTGCTTGGAGCAAAGTACCCGAACTTCAAACCATGAAAGCAGAATTCTATCCTAACGTTAATAAAGCCGATTTCTTTACGCTGGGTTATGTCGCGGAAAAATCAGGTCATACCCGAGGCAGTACCATTGATTTAACGATTGCGGATATGGATATGGGATCTGCTTATGATCTTTTGGATCCGAAATCCGGAGTCATGAACCCTCACCGCCTTTTACTGCGTAATATTATGATTAAATATGGCTTCAATCCTTATGAAAAAGAATGGTGGCATTTCACTTTAAAGAATGAACCTTATCCGGAAACTTATTTTAATTTCCCGATAATACCTCCTCAAAGAAATTTTTCATCGAAATAAAAGAACGCTTGTCAGCGGAGGCGTTATAGACCGTACCAAAACCAGGGTCATTGGCCTTAGGATTAGTGAATGCGTGCATCGTATTTCCATAGATATCCATTTGCCACTGAGCCCCTTTTTTTGTCATCTCAGTTTGAAAAGCTAAAACTGCTTCAGGTGTCCCCATAGGATCATCATGTCCATGTAAAGCCAAAATTTTTGCCTGTATTTTTGCGGTTTTAGTGTTTTCAGGAGCCGCTAATAATCCATGAAAACTAACCACCCCTGTGACTTCTGCACCCATTCTTGCTAAATCTAGAACACAAAGACCCCCAAAACAAAATCCTATGGCGCCTATACGATTTTGATCTACACCATCTAATTTTTTCGCCGCATTTAAACCCGCCAAAATTCTTTGTTGTAATAAAGCTCTATTACTCATAAGCGGGCTAATCAGTGCAGATTTTTCTTCTTTAGTTTCACCTAAAATGCCTTTACCAAACATATCGATCGCAAAGCCTATATAACCCAATTCAGCTAACTTTACTGCTTTTTGTTCCACAAATTCATTACGTCCTGACCAATCATGGGCGACTAATACTAAAGGGCGTTTTTCTGTACTTTTATCATCATAAGCATAAAAACCTTCCAAAACTGTTTTTTCATCTAAATAATCTATTTTCTTTTTTTGAATCATAAGTTGCTCCCGATAAAAGAAATGCCATAGAATAAGACACAAGCATAAGGAAATTTTAGCATGAGCGCATTAAAAAATTGGCAAGAAGAAAAACGATCTGCTTATTTATATATCATCATGTCAAAGCGCGAAACCCATCCCTTGCGAAAAAAATTATTCTTGAATCTCGCTGAGGCTGCGGAAGATCAAGCAAAAATATGGGAAAAACGAATTCAAGCTATACATCTTCCAGTTCCTAGTATCTATCAACCTAATTTACGCACTCGATTGGTAGGATGGTTGGTCAAACAAATTGGCGTTGAACGATTGAGATATGTTTTATCCGCTATGAAAGTACGGGGTATGTCAGTCTTTTCACAAGCCCCGATAAATCATGAACATCGCCATACCACTTCAACGGCTGTCGGAAATCTTAGAGCGGCGATATTTGGAGTCAATGACGGATTAATTTCAAATGTGAGTTTGATTTTAGGTTTTGCTGGTGCTTCTGCCAATCATGAAATGATTATTATTGCAGGTGTCGCTGGCTTATTAGCAGGAGCTTGTTCTATGGCGGCTGGAGAGTTTGTTTCAGTTGCTTCTCAACGCGAGGTTTACGAATACCAAATTGAATTAGAAAAACAGGAATTAGAAGAATATCCGGAAGAAGAAGCAGAAGAACTTGCCTTAATCTATGAAGCACGTGGGGTTCCCAAAACAGAAGCGATCAAACTAGGACAATTACTGATAAACAATCCTAATACTGCATTAGAAACCTTAACTCGAGAAGAATTAGGCATTAACCCTAATGAATTAGGTTCGCCTGTCGGAGCCATGCTTTCTTCTTTCTTTTCATTTTCAGTAGGTGCAACTGTTCCCATTGTTCCCTTTCTGTTGGGAGATCATCGTTGGAACCTTACGATTAGTTTGAGCCTTACGGTTGTACTTCTTTTTATTATTGGCACTATGACAAGTTTATTTACCAATAAAAATGCCATTAAAAGCGGATTTAGAATGTTATTGGTAGGAGCCATTTCAGGAGGTCTAACCTATCTAATTGGTAAGCTATTAGGTGTTGCCCTACATTAAGGTAATTATGATTACACTTGAAGATATTTATGCAGCTGAAAAAAGAATTTCCACTTATCTTAATCCAACACCATTATTATATTCCCATTTATTAGAGCAAAAACTAAATAAAAAAATATGGCTCAAACTTGAATCTCAATTACCGACCGGGTCTTTTAAAGCAAGACCTGCTTTTAATAATATATTAATGCATGAGAAAGAAGCTAAAAAACACGGTGTTGTTGCTTTTTCTGCGGGTAATTTTGCACAAGCGGTTGCCTATGCGGCAAATCTTTTGGGTTTAAGCGCAACGATTGTGATGCGGGAAAATACTTCTCCCTATAAAATACAACGCACAAAAAATTTGGGCGCAGAGGTGGTTCTTTGTGGGAATAGTTACGAAGAACGTACTGAGACCACTTTAGGTATACAAAAAGAGACCGGCAAAATTTTATTAGAACCCTACAATTCGCCAGAAACCATCGCAGGCGATGGAACCCTTGGTTTAGAGCTCATAAAACAATTGGGGAAAGAACTCGATCAATGCACTATTTTAGTGCCCGTGAGCGGTGGTGGGTTAATAGCAGGAATTGCTTTTGCGGTAAAAACCTTAAATCCAACTTGCCAAGTCATTGGGATCCAACCCAAAGCCAATGGTTCGCTCGCTAAATCCTTACAAGCAGGTTTATGCGTTAATGTAGGCAGTTTTACCACGATTGCAGATGTATTATCTCTACCCCAAATGGGCGAACAGCCTTTTGAGATTATTAAAAAATGGGTAGACGATGTGATTTTAGTGGAAGAAGATGAAATTAAAACCGCCACCCATTACTTTCTAGAACAACATAAACTCGTTGTAGAACCCAGCGGTGCGGTACCGCTGGCAGCCTTATTATCCGATCGCGTAAAAGCCGAAAAAGTAATCTGTGTTATTAGTGGCGGTAATATTAATATTACATGGTAGGGGTTTTTTTAATAAATTTTATGTAAATCAAATAACCCGCTGCAACGCCTACAATAATATAAACTAAACGTGAGATTAAGGTACCAAAAATAGCGCCTAATAAGTTAAGATCGAATAAACCCAATAAACCCCAAAGAATACCGCCGACTAACACAAGAATATATGAGACTTTTTCCAATAATTCTTTATTCATCATCTGATAGCTCCTTCTAGCCTAAGATAACTTTTCTATCATAGCACATAAAAATTGAGTTTCTATTTCTTTTTATAGCCATAACTCTCTAATAATCGCAAAAATTGCACCCCATCTTCGCTGTACCCTTCATAGCAATAGGATCTTACATAATTATCCAAGATATACTTATATTTAGGCTCTAATAAAATCGGTAAAATTAATTCGATTCTTTCGCGTTCCCGTCCAGTATCTTCGCGCAAACGTTGGAATAAAATAGCCGCCAAAATTTCTGCTTTACAGATTTTTCGAATAGCATCCGCTTCTTTAAAACTTTGCAGACAATAATGTAGCGCACGATCTTTATTCCATTCGCGCCATTGATGGAAAAAATTCAACGAAATACTTTTATAATGCGGGATTCTGTTTACAAAATCGGGAGAACTCGTCGACAATAAAAATAATAAAGCAGGCACACACGCTTCCACATTGGCCCAAGAACAATTACCACTGATTTGCGCAGAGACTTTGATTTCAGTAATGGGCACTAAACCTAATAATTCAGGTAATTCACTATTCACAAAATCATCGCTTCTGGGTTTATAAAGTATATCTCTGACAAACTTAGGTGAATAATTTTCAGGACGTGTGATGCGATAGATCATCACATTATCATATAAACGACTCGCCTCACGTCTATCGCATTTGACTAAAATATCGCTAAATTTGACTAAAGTAATCGCATGCCCCTCATAGCCAATAGGCATAATTAAAGGCTCTGTCTCAATCAGTGTATTAATTTGGTCTTTATATTTTTTTCTATCGACGCGATACTGTTGAAATTTAATCAGTTGCGAAGCACGATCTAAGACTTCGACAATAATATTCATCATAGGACCCAAACGACGCATTTGCCGAGCAGCAAAATGATTTTTATATTGCGCAACGGATTCTGTAATTAAAGCCAAGGTCACTTCTAAATAAAATCCTTCAAAATCAACTTCTACATATTGATTGACCGGACTAATAATATTAGCCATCCCAACTAATTCAAAAATATGGCCTAAGGTTTTAACGTTAATATAATCTTGGGCAAAATCAAGACTAGCTCCTGCTTTAATTAATAAATTTTTAAGACGTGTTTGGTGTCTTAAAATAGGCATGGTCAATACAGGCTGACCGGCAAAATTATAAGAATTAGGATTAGCGCCTTGTTTTAATAATAATTCTACAAAGGGGATATTATTATTCTCTACTGCCCATTGCAAAGACGTTCCACCGGTTAAATCTTGCAAATTAACATTTGCGCCGGCTTGAATCAGTAAACCAGCTATTTCCATATTATCAACAATGGCAGACTCTATGAGAGGGGTAAAACCATAAGGATCAATTTCATTAACATCAGCACCCCGCAAGATCAGTTGTTTCACCAACCCTATTTCTTGATCTATGATTGCATCGGGTAGTGATGTCATAGGCATTACTCACATTAATTAATAACGGGTAAGTTTATTGGTAGGTTGATAATCTTGTTTTAAACGTTGTCCTGGTCGCATTGCCAAAGTCAGTTCTTGCTCTTTCTTGTTAGAATCTGCTTCGAATTCATTTGGATTTGAACTAATTTTTGGATCAGTGCTAGTCGTATGCTGAGGAGAATCTTTGAGAATTTTATGCGGTAACACTTTCCCACCACCGCCACTACCTTGTCCTAAACTATAACCACGCTCAGCTTTGATCTCACCTCTTCTGACTCGATCATATTCTTCACGTTTTGATTTTTGTTGGTCAACCAAAGATTTATGTTTAGCGGGATGGGTATCTACTAAGTGTTTTACTATTTGATCATCTCTAGGATCAAGCGACATAGCATCTTTGAAGCGAAATTTGACTTCTTCCGCTTTACCACCACTGCCACCCTCACCGTTGGTGTCTTCCCCATGAATCTGATTAAATTTATCTCTATTATTCATAGTGTTACCTACCCACTCGTTCTGTTTATCTATTTTATATATTAAGTATAGCTTAAAATCAAGATAACATCTCCGTTTGTAAATAATCAGGAATCACACAAGTCCATTTATAGCGTTCTTCAATTTTTTGTTTTAAAGACTCTGCAGCTTCAGGCTCTCCATGAGTAATAAAGACTTTCTTAGGTGGATGATTAAAATGAGATAACCATTCTAATATCTCTTCATAATCAGCATGCGCTGACATATTACTTAAAACGCAAACTTCGGCATTAACCGGAACAGTTTCACCATAGGCTCTGATCTCTCGTTTGCCATTAATAATATCAGCGCCGCGCGTACCTGAGGCTTGATAGCCGACAAAAACAATACTATTACGAGGATCAGGACCAAACATTTTAATATGATGCAATACGCGCCCGCCTTCCAACATACCGCTCGCTGAAATAATGACTTTGGGATAGGCTTCTTGATCTAAAGCTTTAGATTCTTCTTTGGAATGAATATATTGGGGAATCTCACAGACTTTGGTCGATAACTCAGGGCTTAATTTATGCAAATCAGAATACTGATGAAAAATACCCGTGGCACTTTTGGCTAGCGGACTATCTAAAAAAATAGGAATATTAGGAATGCGATTTTCTAATTTTAATTGATAGATAAAATACAACAAATGTTGTGCGCGCCCTACCGCAAAAGCTGGGATAATAACCGTTCCGGAGCGCTCTATCGTACGATTAATAATTTCGCAAAGCTCATCCAATGGATTAACTTTATTGTGCAGTCTATTTCCATACGTTGATTCTAAAATTAAATAATCTGCTGCTTGTATAATAGTAGGAGGATGCATAATAGGATCATGCGGTCTGCCTAAATCACCCGAAAAAAGTACGGTAGTATTGTAATGTTTAAATTGCACTAACGATGCCCCTAAAATATGTCCTGCTGGAATCAAAGTCATACTCGTTTCATCATCGATTTTATAAGCTTTCTTAAATTCAATGGCTCGAAAATACTCTAACGTGTGTTCTGCTTCTTGCAGTGTATAAAGCGGCAAAGCGGGTTTATGTTTAGAAAAACCATGTTTATTGGCAAATTTCGCTTCTTCTTCTTGAATATAACCACTATCAGGTAAGAGCAGTGCGCATAAATCTTTAGTCGCATGAGAACAATAGACTTTGCCATTAAATCCATTTTTGACTAACACGGGTAAATAACCGCTGTGATCAATATGGGCATGAGTTAACACCACTGAATCGATGTGTTTAGGATCGACGGGAAATTTAACCCAATTTCGTAAACGAAATTCTTTCAATCCTTGAAACATACCACAATCCACTAATACTTTCTTATCGCCAAAATTCATTAAGAACTTTGACCCCGTGACTGTCTTAGTTGCCCCTAAAAAAGTAATTTGCATAAGTTATCCTTTATGTCTGTTTATCGAGCTCTGTCTGAAGCTCAGGAAGTATTTTAAATAAATCGCCTACTAATCCATAATCTGAAACTGAAAAAATAGGGGCTTCTGGATCATTATTAATAGCCACAATAATTTTACTGTCTTTCATTCCCGCAAGATGTTGAATGGCACCTGAAATACCAACGGCAATATAAAGATCAGGCGCAACAATTTTACCCGTCTGTCCTACTTGATAATCATTGGAAACAAAGCCCGCATCAACCGCCGCACGCGATGCACCGATCGCTGCTCCTAAACGATCAGCAATCGCTTCTAATAATTTAAAATTTTCTGCGCTTTTTAAACCACGTCCACCAGAAATAATAATTTTAGCGGTGGTTAATTCCGGTCGAGTAGAAATAGTTAATGCTTGGCTCACCCATGCTGATAAATGATTAGGAATAATTTTTGTTATTTTTTCTACAGGAATAGCTGCCGTATTACTAAGAGAAACTGAAGTAAAAGCCGTCGTTCGAATAGTCATTAATTTAATCGGTTCTTCTGTTTTTACAGTCACCAATAAATTACCCGCTGATGCCGTACGAATAAAAGTATCAGGAGCCATAATTTTTACTACATCCGAAATCATATCTACGTCTAACAATGCTGCTATACGGGGTAATAAATTTTTTCCGTAGGTATTAGAGGGAGCTAAAATATATTGATAATTTTTGCCTATGTCTGCAACTAAGGGTGCAACATTTTCTGCTAATTGCTTGGCATAGTCTTTTGCATCAGCGACTAATATTTTTTTTATACCTGTTAATTGGCCTGCTTGTTTCACTACCGCATCACAAGCTTCTCCCATAATTAATAAGTCAATTTCTGGCGTTAATAAAGATGCTGCAGCAACAACCTGATGAATAGCTGGCTTTAAAACTTGATTATCGTGTTCTGCTAAAATTAATACCTTCATGAAATCACCGGTCGTATTTTAGCTAAAAGTTCAGTCACGGAATTCACACGAATACCCAAACGCTGTTTTTCAGGTTCAGTCGTATTAATAATTTGCTGTTTTGACTGGGTTTTAATAGTCTGGGGAATAGCAGTAATAGGTTTCTTTTTTGCTTGAACGATATTTGGTAATGACAAGTAGCGCGGCTCATTCAAGCGTAAATCTGTGGTAATAACAGCAGGTAACTTAAGCAATAATGTTTCTAAACCGCCATCGACTTCACGAGTCACTTTAGCGCTATTATTTTCAATTTCTAATTTTGAGGCAAACGTCCCTTGTGGCCAATTTAATAATCCCGCCAACATTTGGCCCGTTTGATTATTATCATCATCCACGGCTTGCTTACCCAATAAAATAATTTGCGGTAATTCTTGTTCTGCAATGCTTTTTAAAATTTTAGCGATGGCTAAGGGTTGTAAAGTTTCTTCGGTCTCAACCCATAACCCTCTATCTGCCCCGCGCGCTAGCGCTGCGCGAATAATTTCTTGTACCGCTGGTTTGCCTATAGAAACAACAATGACTTCTTTTGCAATTCCACGCTCTTTGAGTTTAACTGCTTCTTCAACCGCAATTTCATCAAAAGGATTCATTTCGGATTTAATTCTTTTGACGGCGACTAGAACTTTCATTTTTTATCCTTAAAAGATAAAGTGTGTAGGATTTTTCAAATAAAAGGAAGACTAAAAAAATGGAAATTAAAAATTCTGTCGCTATTGTAACTGGGGCTGCGAGTGGAATAGGTGCTGCTACTGCTCAATTGTTAATTGAAGCTGGGGCAAAAGTGGCTTTATTAGATAAACAGCCCAATTCTGCTAAGCAGGGCTTAGTGATTAGCTGTGATATTACCGATGAAAAAAGTACTGAAGCCGCGCTTAAACAAATAGAAGAACAACTGGGGATCGCCCGTATTTGCATTAATTGTGCAGGCATTCTTAAAACCGGGCGCATCGTTGGGAAAAAAGGTCCCTACCCACTTTCTGACTTTAAGCAAATACTCGAGGTCAATTTAATCGGCACTTATAATATGATGCGATTAACCGCAGCGAGAATGGCGACTTTAGAACCCCTAGGAGAATCAAACGAACGTGGGGTTATTATTAATACGGCTTCTATCGCAGGAATAGAAGGACAAGTGGGTCAAACCGCTTATAGTGCCTCCAAAGGTGGGATTATTGCTTTAACGCTGCCCGCGGCACGAGATCTTGCGCCTTTGGGTATTAGAGTGGTCGCCATTGCGCCTGGATTATTTGATACGCCTATACTTTCTAATCTGACTCCTACTGCCTTGGATGAGCTTGTTGCTAACATTCCTTTTCCTAAACGCTTAGGAAATCCTAGAGAATATGCAAAACTCGCTCAGCATATTATTGATAACCCTTTGATTAATGGGGAAATTATTCGTTTAGATGGGGGTTTACGTCTGCCTTGAGGAAGAGTAAAATGTCTCCCCTATGTCTTTCAACAAACTAAAAAAATTATTAATTGGCGCACCATTAAACCCCTTTAATCCACAAATCTTGCGGCACGTGTCCTTAGTCGCTTTTATGGCATGGATCGGGTTAGGCGCCGATGGTTTATCCTCCTCCTGTTACGGTCCTGAAGAAGCCTATATTGCACTCGGTCAATACAGTCATCTGGCGCTTTATATTGCGGTTGGTATTGCTCTCACGGTTTTTGTCATCTCACTCGGTTACAACCAAGTGGTAGAACTTTTCCCCAGTGGTGGTGGCGGTTATAAAGTCGCCTCGCAATTATTAGGGTCCCATGTAGGCTTAGTGTCAGGCGCCGCATTACTGATCGATTATGTCTTAACCATCACGGTTTCAACAGCGAGCGGGATGGATGCCATCTTTAGTTTTCTACCGAAATCATTGGTCACTTATAAATTATTTTCCGAAGGTGCCATGATTGTATTTTTAATTTTTCTCAATTTTCGTGGGATGAAAGAATCGATTAAAATTCTTTTACCTATTTTTCTAGGCTTTATGTTCATTCACGTCAGTCTGATTATTTATGGCATCATGGCCCATCACCGCGGTTTAATCCAAATTATCCCAGATACCGTACATCAAACCCAGGCACTCGCTGCCACCATTGGTTGGTTGCCCTTAATTGCCTTTACCATTCATGCTTACACCCTCGGAAGTGGTACTTACACAGGATTAGAGGCGGTCTCAAATAATGTTAACCGTTTAAGCGAACCGCGCGTTAGCACGGGTAAGTGGACCATGTTTTATATGGCGGTTTCATTAAGCTTTATGGCAGCAGGATTTATCATACTTTATTTATTATGGAATGCTCATCCAGCACCTGGGCAAACTCTTAATGCTGTTGTATTTCATTCTATTTTAGGTAACTCTCCCCTTGGGAATTCCGCTTTACTGATTACTTTACTCTTTGAAGCGGGTTTACTTTTTGTCGCAGCCAATACGGGATTTTTAGCAGGACCGAGTGTCTTAGCAAATATGGCTATTGATGGCTGGGTCCCTAATCGATTTAGGCATTTGTCCACGCGTTTAGTCATTCAAAATGGTTTAATTTTATTTGGAATTTCAGCGTTATTATTACTTTTATGGAGTCAAGGACGCGTTTCTTTATTAGTGATCTTATATAGTATTAATGTGTTTATTACTTTTTCTTTGTCTTTATTGGGACTGTGTGTTTATTGGGCCAAACATAGAAAAAAAGCCTCACCCAATTGGATATTTCGTTTTATATTTTCCCTGTTTGCTTTTCTTATCACGATCAGTATCTTGTGTATCACGCTCATCTCTAAGTTTCGTTCGGGGGGTTGGTTTACTATTATTATGACTTGTGCGGTGATTGCAGTCTGTTTACTTATTAAAAGACATTATAATCGCGTTTACAAAAAACTCATTAAGCTTGATGCACAATTAAGACAACCTATTATAGAAAAACCGATGAGTTCTATCATTCCAGATCCAACACAACCTACCGCTGTTATTTTAGTCGGCAAACATTCGGGTATAGGCATGCATACTTTATTGTGCGCTATGAGAATGTTCCCCAAATATTTTAAGAATTTCGTTTTTGTGAGCGTGGGTGTTGTGGATGTACAGAGTTTTTCTGGACATGAAACACTAGAAAAAATGCAACATGAGGTTAATAATTCTTTACAGTATTTCGTGGATTATTGCCAACAATACGGGATTGCAGCAGAAAGTTATGCTGCTTTTGGTACCGACCTCGTAGGACATGTTAATCAATTAGCGGAAAAAATTGGCGATAAATATACCAATTGCATTTTCTTTGCAAGCAAATTAATTTTTGAAAATGATAACTGGATTACCAGATTACTACACAACGAAACGCCTATTACTTTACAAAGACAACTTCATTTACAAGGCAAAGAATTAGTGATTATCCCGATGAAGATTTAATCTTTATTGCGCAACTCAGCCATAATACCCAAACAAGACATTGCAACGACTAAAAACGGAATGGATAAGCTCACAATCATATTGGGAGAATGCAAACCCAGTATTTTAAACAGAAAGCCTTGTACCATTAGGGTCATTAAACTCACTAACACTAGAAAAATAATGCAATAAACCCAGTAGCAAACTTCAGGGATATGTTTTTTAAATAACTTTGGATTTTTGATCGCTTTAGGAAAATCTTTGATTAACCATAATACGGCTGATTGACGTAATCTCGGTCTATCTAAAAGATCCATCAACACATAATATCCATCCCATTCTTGTAATGGACTCATCATTCGGAATGCATTGATATAAGTAAATAAGGCAAATAGCCATAAAAACGCTTGAAGATAGGGATTACTGATTAAAAAAATAACTATAGCTGCTACACCCGCCGTCATAACATCGGTATAAGCACCTGCTAAATTAACCATGACTCGAGGCCAACGAGTACTGAGCCACATATCCGAAGTATCAGTAAATGCTATAGGCCCCAACCAATACCAACCAATGCCCATATAATGCACTTCATGACCAAACGCTTTAGTGGCGAGCGCATGCCCCATTTCATGGAATGCCACGCTGAAAGTAGTGACCGGAAATAAAATAATAAGCAACAACCAAGTGTTAGGCAGTGTTTTAAAAGAATCAATCACATCACTGGTTGAAAGGAAAAATGCGACAATACCCCCGACCGCTAAAAATGCGAGTAACAACTTTCCTAGTTTAGTAAATAATAAATAAGCAAATTTATTATAAAACTTTGTTAAAAACTTATCCGTATCACCAATAGTGACTCTCGCTTCTAAAATACCGCGAATTTTCGTCATCCATCGAACCCAAGCGGGTTGTTTTGCAATCGCAATATTTGAACTCCCCAATTCAACTTGTTCTACAAATCCGGATCTTGCTAATTTAGAAATTAATGCGGCGACTACATCAGGCGCAAACAAACCAAATTTTTCGGCCAAGGCTAGAGTAATTTCATGCAGCGTATGTTTGCCATCCATTTTTTCCCAAATAAACCAGCCTTCTTGCGATAGCTTAAAATAATTACCTGTCTCTGGATTTTTTAAAATAACAATTTCTTGTCCATCTTCTGCGTTTTGTTCATGTATTTCTATCTTTGGGTTTTGCAGAGGTCGACTACGATCGACCATCAACGTCATTACCATTTCCGCAACATTATTTTCTGATTCTAATAATTCGGATAAATATTCAAAACGCAACATCAGTAATTGGCAATCTTCTAGAGCACGTGCCGTTGCATTGCGGGGAGAACGAGTGACTAGCGTTGCCTCACCAAATAACGTAGGAGTTTTTAATACGGCAAGTTGATGATCATTGGAAACAATTTCAACTTGTCCGGACCGAATTAAATAACATCGGTCGCCAGCATCTCCCTGATTAAATATGACAGCCCCTTTTGAATAAGAAACTTCTTCAACTTTATTCGCTAACCATTTTAAACGTTCATGAGAAAGTTTATTAAATGCTAATGATTTTTTAATTAACGTTATTTTAAGCATTTCGTAAGAGGCAGCAAACATGGCGGGTTGTAAATTAGGATGAGCTTGTAAAAACTCGTGCAATTCTTTTATCGCTAAACTTAATACTCTGGTTTCAGAAACGGCTGTTACTGTCGCTGTTCGTTTTCCCGTTTCTGAAAAAAATCCCGTATCATTTAAACCAATAGCCTCACCCGCTTCTAATAGGGCAACGGGTACTTGTGAAATTTTAACTCTGCGGGTGATTTTATTTTTCTGGGAGGCTTGTTTAGTGACTTCCGCTTGCCCTGAAACTATAATAAACACACTGTCTACTATGGCCTCTTCAGTCACTATCACTTCTTTAGGAAGATATTCAGTCACTGTCATTAAATTAGCAAGTTCACGAGATTCATCTTTGGACAACATAGCAAAACAAGGCAAAGCGGTAATCAAATCCTGCCGCTTTTCAATGGGTACCGCACTATTATCTAGGCGTTTAGACATAACTACCCCCCCTGTCCATACAGTATACAACATTTTAACCCTAGTTCAGAATGTGTTATGCTTATTTTTATAACCATGGAGAGTGCCCTTTATGTCCACCTTGGAAGACATTTTACAACTCTGGCTCAATAACCCTGAATTCCGCGAAAAATTTAAAAAAAATCCTAAAGAAGCCCTCGAAAATGAAGGCATTGATTTAAACGATGAAGACTTCAAAAAAGTGCAATCTTTTATAGATCGCAAAGAAGAAGGCGACTCAGGTCGTGGCTCCAATGATCAGTTAGATAAACGAATCAGTAAATAACATTAACTTAAAGGGAGGTTTTATATGTTATCTTGGGTGCTTACTTTTTTAATTGTGGCTATCATTGCCGGTGTGTTAGGTTTCACAGGCATTGCTGTAGCAGCCGCTGAAATAGCGCGTGTTATCTTCTTTATTTTCATTATTTTATTTATCGTCTCTCTCATTATGCATTTACTAAAAGGTAGAAGTCCTTAAGGAGAAAAAAATGAGATCATTACTCGCCATAGTAGGCATTATATTAATTGTTTTTGGAATTGCGGTTCTAGGTTATAAAGGCTTTACTTACACTAGCCAAGAAAAAGTTGCAGAAATTGGCAGTGTAAAAGTTACTGCTGACACTGAAAAACAAATTTATTTTCATCCTATCACAGGCGGTCTAGCGATTATTGGTGGAATCGTCTTACTCGTTGCTGCAAGAAGAAAATAATATAATAAAACATTAACCGCCATGCGAACATGGCGGTTAAGTTAGTGTTAAGCATTATAATAATCACTAATTTTCTTACCAAAAGTTTTATCAGCAAAATCCGGCCATTTATTTCTATCAAAGCCAGGGGCATCTTTCAAAGAGGCTTTAACGATGTCCATAATAAAACTTTTTTCTTTTTCATTATAACGAATGGAATTCCAAGGGATCGCAAACAATTTTTCGCCGACACCTAAAAATCCACCAAAAGATAACACCAGATATTTAACTTCGCCACGCATTTTATCGAGGATAATTTCTTCTATTTTGCCTATATTTTCACAGTTTCTATCAAGCACATCAATATCAAGTACTTCAAAGGATTTTACTACAGAGCTAGAAATTTCAGATGACTGGGTCATAAAAGTTCTCCTGATTATTAGAATTAAAATAGGGAAAATCTTTTTACCTTATTCATAATACTCCGCTTTAAATAAAATTCAAGTTTATAAAAATAGTTGACGTAAAATTAATTTGGGAGTAATTTGGGAAACGTGAGTCCAAAATAATTTTAATAATTAACTAGGAGTACACATCATGAAAAATCTAACCCACAAAATCGACCCCAGAGAACTTACCTTAGTCCAAAACAATCCCTACGTTGAAAAAGATGATAAGGCGGCAGCTAAAAATACGCCGAATCAGAAAAATAATCGTAAACAGAATGAGAAACGCGATAAAAATGGTAACAAATAATAACCCATAAAAATAATAATAAAAATACCTACCCACAACTTTGATCCACTTTATCCAGGAGAATTTATTTTCTCCTGGATTATTCTTTTTTCATTTGCAAAATAACATTTTTGTTGGCGTAGACAAATAATAAAGTGGGTAAGGATAAAATAAAACACCACACAAAAAATAATCCCCAACCGATGGACTCAACCATAGCGGCAACTATGGGCCCTGCAAAAGTTTGCGGGATAAATATCAATCCACTTAATAAAGCATATTGAGTTGCGGTAAATTTCATATGACTTAAGCGCATCATTAAAGCCATTATCGCAATCGTGCCTAAGCCACTACAAAAATTCTCCGTAAACGCAACGGCAACTAACAGTATGACGCTTTTACCGACATAAGCCATGATGGCATAACCTAAATTTGCCACACCCTGTATCAAGCCAAAAATCATTAAAGCGCGATACAAAGACAGTCTTAACATCAAGACACCCGCCGTGATGCCACCTAAAACCGATCCAGCAAAACTCACGGTTTTATTGACTAATCCAACTGTAGCCAAATCAAAGCCAATATGGCGCAATAAAAAAGTAGAATTTAAATTAAGCGCAAATGCATCACCCATTTTATAAGTCATAATTAACAATAAAAATATTAAAGCAGTTTTAAATTGGTAGCGTTGAAAAAACTCTAGGAAGGGAATAACGACTGCTTCCATTAAATTTTTTCCGCTAATCATTTTGTCAGGCGAATGAGGTGCAATCACGGTTGCAAAAATACCTACGCCCATTAATAGGGCCATCAACAAATAGGTTGTATGCCAACCATAAAATTGCGCTAACACTAAACTTAAGCCACCAGAAATAATAACCCCTATACGCCAACCCATCACATAGAGTGAAGCGCCTAAGCCTTGTTCTTCTTTGGATAACACTTCAATCTGATAAGCATTGATGACAATATCTTGTGAAGTCGAGAAAAACATTAAGATTAATCCCGACACAAACATCCAAGGAATCATCAAACCCGCCATATGAAAAGATTGTAACGGTGTCATAAAGGCCATGGTAACGATACTGAGTACTAATCCTATTTGCGTGACAAACAACCAACCGCGACGCCGATCAAACCCAGGAATTTTATAATGATCAAATAACATCGCCCATAACACTCTAAGCGTATGCGGCAACGCTAATAAACTTGCCGCTCCAATCGTTTTTAAACTTAATCCCGCTTCTGTAAACCAAGCTTGTAGAGCACCACCCGCTAAAGCAACCGGCAAGCCTGAAGAAAATCCTAGCAAGAAAATAACAAAAAGCGCTTTGGTTTTAGTAATGCGGTTAAAATAATATTTAAGAGTTGTTGTCATATAAGATACAGTTTAAAATCCAAGTTTATTAATTCATGGTCAATTATAATGCTAAAACTAATTGTTTCAATCATTTTATCATCATTATTCTTAAATAACGCCTATGCCCTAGACCTAAAAACCAAAATTGGTCAGATGTTATTGATTGGTTTTAAAGGCACAGAATTGCATGAGAATGACAGTATAGTACAAGATATTTTAGCGAAAAGAATTGGTGGGGTTGTATTGTATGAGGTTGATATTGTAACAAAAGAACATGGGCGTAATATTACTACCCCTACCCAATTAAAACAGTTAACCAGCGAATTACAGCATTATGCTAAAAAAGCGGAAATATATCCTTTACTTATAGGGCTTGATTATGAAGGTGGTTATCTTCAACGATTACGAGCAAAAAATGGTTTTGCTAAAACAAAATCTGCAAAACAAATAGGAACTGAAACCCCAGATGAAATTAAACAAGATGCTGAAAAAATGGCAGAGACTTTGAATCAAGTCGGCATTAATTTAAATTTTGCTCCTGTCGTTGATCTTAATATCAATCCACAAAACCCTATCATAGGTTTGAAAGAACGTAGTTTTTCATCGGACCCTAAAAAAGTGGTGGCTGATGCAAAAATCTTCGCAGATATTTACACTAAACATCATATACTTTGCTCCTATAAACATTTCCCCGGCCACGGCAGTTCAACCAGCGATTCTCATCTTGGTTTTGTCGATGTTTCAAAAACCTGGACTCCCGCCGAATTAATCCCTTACAAAAAAATATCCGGGTGTTCCATGGTGATGATTGCTCACGTCGTTAACAAACAATTAGACAAAACCGGCGCTCCCGCCAGTCTCTCTTACGAAATGATAACGAATGAATTACGCAGAAAATTACATTTTGAAGGTGTAGTGATTACCGATGATTTACAAATGGGCGCCATTTCAAAACTTTATCCCGACTTTAATGAAGTATTAATCAAAGCCATCAATGCAGGAAATGATATCTTAATCATCTCCAACCAATTCACCCAGCAAAACACTAAAGAATTAGTGGAGATGATTTATCAAGATGTCAAAAACCACCAAATCGCTGAAAGCCGAATTAACGAAGCTTATCAGCGAATTGTGAAATTAAAACATTATGTGGACGGTGCATCATCCAAATAAATCATTCGAATATTGGCGCGGGTCTTATCAAACCATGATAATAACGCTGAATCTTCAGGATAACTGTCCAGTAACGGTAAAATATTCGCTTTAGCAAGTACACCGCGTCTACCACTACCATCGGCCGTTCTTAAACTCCAAATGGTTTGGAAAGTTAAAGGAATTTCCCCTAATTCTGGGTGGGCAGGATCGGTATAATTCCCGATATAGAGAAAATCCCCGCCATCTAAATCGACAATTGTCATAAAGGGATGACCTTTATCTTTTAGGTATTGGATTCGCTCTTTTGTTTCCGTTGGAAGACCGCTTAACTCTTTTCGCGCAGAAATTAAATCAATTTGATCTTTAGAATATTTGGGTAACCAAATTCCGAAAGGCGCAAAAAGATCCTTGAGTTGGGAAGAAGTATCGTTATAAAGATCAGGTTCATTCCATCCATAAGGTGTACCACCACCCCAAGCATAAGGTCTTCCTAATTGACTATTGATCACTCGAATAAAATGTCTAGGAGTAGGTGTATAAGGCACACGTACCGCATCATGGGTTGAAACAGTAGCAGTATGAATTTCTGCAAGACCATTAGCACCTTGTACTGGGACTGATATGGTATACAAAGATTTAGTTTCGGATTGGTAAGGCAGTACGCATCCTAAAAACCCAATGTATTTTGTTCCATTGTCTGTTTCGGTGATGAGTGATGCGGGATTGATAACAGAAACCAATCCTTTTACTTGATCCGCTTGTGCTTTCCAATTAGCAATAAAGGTATCAGCTACATAAGCAAATTTAGAAACTTCAACCCAGCCTGAGGCGTCCGGTGTATAAAGCAATGCCCATTTTTGATCTTGGCTTAAACCCACTACATACACAGGAGTTCCTAACCAAAAGTGAGAATTTTCTAAATAATCCATATCATTGCCTTCACCTGCTTTAGCACAATCGTATATATAAGCTTTATTGGTAGGTAAAAGGCGAACTTTAGCATTATCAATCATAATGGCTCGATTGGCAGGATTATAAGTAAATTTAGCCAGGTTATCCCAATCCGCAAGGGTGTTAAGTCCGGCTATAAATCCTGCGTCATAATAAGAATCAGCATCACAATACGCTTTACCGGGAATTGCGGTTTTCGTCGCTATTGATTTTTTTAAAAGACCCATTGCTCGTGTAATTTCACTTTGAGTATACGCTTCAGATTGAAACCAAACCGATTGAGTCCCAACATAATGTTCATGCACTGACTTAGGCAAATCTTGATTTTTAATATTAATGGGTGTGTCATACAGAGGACTAAACTGCACATGCCAATCAAACAAATTTTGATCGTAATATCTTGAACCCTTAAATGTCTCATTTAAATTTTCATCCGCTAAAACCGTGAAAGAACACGCTAAGAGCGTTGCAGCAGTTAAACATTTCATTAATTTCATTTCACACCTCATCTTATGGCGACATCAATGCATGCATATCGACGTTATTGAATTCTAAATCTCTAAAAGCTTGTATATCTTTGGGTAATACATCTAAATTCATTATTTGATAAATTTCATGACCCGCTTGCGATGCAAATTGCGGATTTTCAGGGAATGATTTTGCTAACGGTAAAAAGACCGCTTGGCCAATCACTACGCGACTCGGATTATCTTTAGGGCTAAAGCCCCACATGTTTTCATAAACAGCATTATTACCTACATAAAGCATCACATGATGGCCAATATAAATAATGGATAATAAGGGATGCGCGGATTGGTTTGTTATTACAATACGATTGTCTAAAGGTTCTGGGGATAAATTAATAAACTGTCCCATGACTTTTTGCGGATCGACTTGATAAGTCGAATGTCGGGGCACCCATATCCCAAAATTGACTAAAAGATTTTTGGTTTCAGCCGAGCAATCATTTAAGTAATACATATTGCCCCAGCCATAGGAGCGATTGATGTTTTGTTGAATGAGGTCTGAAAAATGATGCGGGGTGGCTGATAGAGGTAGTAAGTTCACATCGGCTACTGCCTCATGGATTTGCGCATAACCTTTTTCATCTTTTACAGGAATTAAAATTTTAATAGAAGTAGCGTCTTTGTTTGCTACAGGGAAAATCATGCCAATGTAGCCTGAAAAACGATAATTATGGTGTTCATCTAAAATCGATAGATTATTTTTAGCGATACCTGCTAATTGTATTTTGGCTTTTTCGCTAAAAGTTTTAACAAAAGCATTATTCACTTTCGCAACCCCTGAGCTC
>Ga0207134_1062_pt2 | contig 31105 bp, 34 predicted proteins | sample Alteio_BWMinHeat_12_FD_153527 | JGI IMG/M metagenome (GOLD analysis project Ga0207134, IMG submission 153527) | Enriched cells from forest soil in Barre Woods Harvard Forest LTER site, Petersham, Massachusetts, United States -... | ecosystem: Environmental > Terrestrial > Soil > Temperate forest >... | reverse complement strand
CGATCGGCTGCGAAAATTGTTCTATCTTGATTATTTGTTGTGCCAGCGCCATGACAATAAACTCCCCTGGTGGACAACGCCGACCAAACCTCTCGTTTATATGCTGGCTCCTCTGGCCCGCGCGGTATCCGGTGCACAACACAGCGAGATTGATATTTACGATCACGATTGGCAACGCAATCATCTAGAAATAGCTAATATACGAATGATTTTTTTGATTGCCCAAAAAGAAGGTCTATTAAAAACTTTCCAGTGGAAAACATGCTTACCGGCGGCAGACAATAAGCAGCTCTATGACGCTATTATTTCTTGCACATGGCAGTCAACTAATTGCAGCATTGGTCTAATTAGCCATCCAGAGCCAAATAAGGAGTTATCCTTACAATTAGCCCAAGAACTCAACAATAAAGACATCACGCACATAATGATAATTTCTCGCGATCAAAGCCATCAAGAAAGTTTACAAAAGCTATTGCTAGAATTTAAATCCCGCACAAATGTCAATAGCATTTTGCTTGCCACTCATCATGATTTGTACAAGTCTGGACTGGCTAAAGTTGCCTGGCACAATGTTTTTGGTGAGCAAATAAGTTTTTCAATTAACAGCTCTTCGCTGGGCTTTGGTTCCAGTTTTGGTACAATTAACGCAGCATCTGTCTAAGACCAGTGCCAAACCAGCAATTCCTGCGCTCGGGCATATGTTGCGATAGCCAAGAACAACGTAGAAAAAGATAATGAACCCCAATCTCAAATACCTTGAGCCATATCCATTTGAAAAGCTAGCCAAATTAAAAGAGGGCGCTGCGCCGTCCTCTGATAAAACACCCATTATCATGCATATTGGTGAGCCCAAGCATCCCTCACCGGAATTTATCACACAAGCAATAAATGAAAATAGATCTGGATTTTCAAACTACCCAACCACACAAGGTACTTTAGAGTTACGACAAGAAATAGTTAATTGGCTTAATAAGCGTTTTCAAATTAAGGATAATATGCTTGATCCCGAGCGCCATGTCTTGCCAGTAAATGGTACACGCGAAGCATTGTTCGCTTTTACACAATTAATTGTCGAGCCATGTCTTGAGGCGCTCGTTTTGATGCCTAATCCGTTTTATCAAATTTACGAAGGAGCCACTTTTTTGGCTGGTGCTAAACCATGGCACATCAATATAGATAAATCGACACTTTTACCAGATTATTCTTCTGTACCTGAACAAATATGGAAACGCTGTCAATTGTTATTTATATGTTCACCAGGGAATCCTACTGGCGCTATCACAAACATAGATCAAATGAAAAAATTAATTGATTTTGCTCACCGCTATGATTTTATTATTGCCAGTGATGAATGTTACTCAGAACTTTATTTAGATGAAAACAACCCAGCGCCAGGACTATTGCAGGCGGCTCAGTTGTCTAATTACCAGTCTTTGGATCGCTGCCTGGCTTTTTACAGTTTATCAAAACGCTCAAGTTTGCCCGGCATGCGCTCTGGCTTTGTAGCTGGAGATGCTAAATTAATTGAAAAGTTTCTTTTATACCGCACCTACCATGGCAGCGCTATGCCCATACCTATACAAATGGCTAGTAAGGTAGCTTGGCAGGATGAAGAACATGTGCGCAGTAACCGTGAACTTTATCGGCAAAAATTTATGATGGCTAAAGAAATATTGTCTCCCATTATAGAAATGGATTTGCCAGCCGGTGCATTCTATCTCTGGCTAAAAACACCGGTGGATGATTTGACATTCGCTGGTGAATTATATAGAACACAAAATATCACAGTGATGCCGGGTCGCTTTTTATCTCGCGAAGCTAATGGTATCAATCCTGGCATTAACTATGTGCGCATAGCCTTAGTGTCATCATTAGATGAATGCCGAGAGGCACTCAATCGCTTAAAATCCTTCATTGAAGAAATTAAGAACAATAATTTAGCTGCAGCACGCCTAAAGGAGCGATAAATCCATGTCTAACATTAAAGAAGCGAGTTCAGAAAAAAAAATCGAAGCAGCTTTCGAAAAGCGGGCTGAACTTACGGCCCAAAAAGTTGATCCTGAATTAAAGAAAATTATTCGCGACACAATTGAAGATTTGGACCAGGGAAAATTGCGTGTTGCTGAAAAGAAAAAGGGCCTTTGGGTTGTTAACGAATGGATTAAAAAAGCTATTTTACTTTCTTTTCGCATTGAAGACTACACTTTAATGAAAGGTGGTTATACTCACTTCTGCGATAAAGTGCCAATGAAATACGAGGACAATGAGGCAGATTATTTTCGGCAGTTAGGGACACGAGTAGTACCGCCGGCCACAGTACGCAAGGGTGCCTATATTGCTAACAATGTTATATTGATGCCCTCTTTTGTTAATATTGGTGCTTATGTTGATACCGGCACAATGATAGATACCTGGGCTACTGTAGGCTCTTGCGCTCAAATTGGTAAAAACGTGCATATTTCTGGCGGAGCTGGTATTGGTGGGGTACTTGAACCACCCCAAGCGACCCCTACTATAATTGAAGATAACTGCTTTATTGGTGCACGCAGTGAAGTTGCTGAAGGTGTAATCATAGAAGAAGGTTCTGTTATTTCAATGGGTGTTTATCTTGGTCAAAGTACACGCGTACTTAATCGTGCTAGTGGTGAAATAACATATGGTCGTATTCCAGCTGGTTCTGTAGTAGTAGCTGGTAATCTTCCAGCTAAAGACAATACGCATAGCTTATATTGTGCAGTAATAGTTAAACAGGTTGATGAAAAAACGAGAAGCAAGGTTAGTATCAATGAACTTTTGAGGGATAGTGTATGCTAAAAACCACTTCTGCCACTGTAGCGTTAGCCTCTGAGCTTGTTGCCTGTCAATCACTGACTCCAAACGATGCGGGTTGCCAGAAAATTATTGGCAAGCGACTATCTGCTCTTGGTTTTACCTTAGAGTCAATGCGGTTTGATGATGTTGATAATCTTTGGGCAAGAAAAGGTAAATCGGGGCCATTATTTGTCTTTGCCGGACACACTGATGTAGTTCCCACTGGACCACTGGACCAATGGCAATCACCCCCATTTGAACCTATTATTAAAGATGGACATTTATACGGGCGTGGTTCTTGCGATATGAAAGGCTCAATAGCGGCAATGATTACAGCCTGTGAAAATTTTCTCGCTGAAAATCCAAATCACCTTGGTTCAATCGCTTTTCTTATCACCAGCGATGAAGAGGGTATTGCTAAAAACGGCACAGCAAAAGTAGTAGAAAAGTTGCAAGCACGCAATGAAAAAATTGACTTTTGTATTGTCGGCGAGGCCAGTTCAGCGAACACATTAGGCGATACTATAAAAAATGGCAGACGCGGTTCTCTAAATGGTGATCTAATCATCCATGGTATACAAGGCCATATTGCTTACCCCCTTAAAGCAGCCAATCCTATTCATTTATTTTCCGGCGCCCTTAAGGCATTATGTGAAACAGAATGGGACAAAGGAAATCAATATTTCCAGCCTACTTCTTTCCAGATATCAAATATAAATGCCGGTACTGGAGCCGATAATGTTATACCAGGTGACTTGAAAGTAAAATTCAATTTTCGTTTCTCTTCTGAACTTACGGCCGATCAGTTGAAAACCCGTCTAGAAGAAATATTGAAAAAGCACAAGCTTAAATATTCTATTGAATGGCGGCTTTCCGGCAATCCATTTTTAACCCACAAAGGAAAATTAGTTGATGCCATCTCCAGAGCCATTAAAGCAGTGACCAATATCGACACCGAACTTTCTACTAGCGGTGGCACATCTGATGGGCGCTTTATTGCCACTACTGGCTGCGAAGTAATTGAATTTGGACCAATCAATGCCACCATTCATAAAATCAATGAATGTGTATCGATAACTGATCTTGATAAAACCAGCGAAATATACAAAAAGACAATGGAAAATCTTTTGTTACGGTAATCCATCTTCCACTGTCTGCCAACCCAAAGCTTGCACAATCGCTTTTATTATCGAAAAAGATCCAGTCACCACAATAAATTGATTATCATTGCAATTGCTTGTTGCTTCTGTTAAAGCGGCGGTAACAGCTGGATAAATGCTTGCCCTAACACCCAGCTTTTGAGCATATTCAACTAAGGTAGTCGGTGAAAATAATGATCTTTTACCCAATAAATCAACTAGATAAAGTCGATCACCAGTCTTGAGCAAATTTGCAAGCATAGCGAGGCCATCTTTGTCATGGTAACAGGCAAAGATAAAATGAAATTGCTGGTTGGCAAATAGGTAATCAAGACTTTCCCGTAAAGCGTTGATGCCTGCTGGATTATGGGCACCATCTAAAATTAATTGCTTTGATTCGATTATTTGAAAACGTCCCGGCCAATAAAAATTCTGAAGACCGCTCAAAGCCCCTTCTATTGTAAGTTTATGATTATTGATATTATCTTCAGACGTACTCTTTTCCGCACCGTTGGCAGTATCAAAATCCAATAGACCACTTTGCGACACCATATTTAGTGCCAGACGCGCATTCTGATATTGATAAATACCGCGGCGATAAATATCATTTTTTATTTTATCTAGGTTGCTTACCATTTTAGAATCAACGATTTTTCCAGTTTCATTTTGACCGTTACAAACAATGATTTCTGCTCCTAATTGCCGGGCGCGGTTTGAAATTATACCTAAAGCCGGTTCGTGGGCACCTGTTATTATTGGCACATCAGTTTTGATTATGCCTGCTTTTTCTAAGGCAATTGATTCTAGGCTCGAGCCGAGGATGCGCTCATGATCTAAAGCAACATTGGTAATACCTGTAGCATAAAGCTTAGAAAGAACATTTGTACCATCAAAACGACCACCTAGGCCTACTTCTATTACTGCTATGTCAATGGCATTTTCAGCAAAGTAGAAAAACATAAGGGCCGTTAGAAATTCAAACCAGGACAATTGGCCAAATTGAGAATAAAGAGTAGAAAACTTTTCCGATTGTATTTTTAGAGATGAAACACATTTAGCAAATTCATCATCTGCTATTGGTTCACCACTGATATGAAAGCGTTCATTAAAACGCAATAGATGCGGACCGGTAAATCTGCCTACCTTTAAATTAGATTGTCGTAAAATGGAGTCAAGCATTGCTGCTGTTGACCCCTTTCCATTGGTTCCACCAATATGGAAAGACTTAAAGGTATTATGAGGAGAATTATAACAAGATAAAAATGCTTCAATACGCCTCAAGCTAGGCGATTCCGGACATTTTTGTCCCATCAAAACTAGATTTTCTATATATTCAATTGCTTGTTGATAGTTCATAATTTATTCGAATCAATAATCAAGCAGTCCATAAAAAGTACTAAAGGAGTAATTATAATCGTGACATTATTTACGCGCCAACATAGAGTAGCAAGCAAATTAGTTTATCAGGGACAGATTATCAATCTGCGCGTTGATGATGTAAGCACTAACAATAATTCGGTTACAAGAGAAGTAATAGAGCATATAGGCGGTGTAGTGATAGCTTGCCAGCCAGAACCCAGTTTAGTTGTGCTTGTAAAACAATATCGCTATTCAATAGATCGCGACTTAATAGAATTGCCCGCTGGCAGGCTAGATGAGGGTGAAAACCCTTTGTCTGCGGCAAAAAGAGAATTAAAAGAAGAAACAGGTTACCAGGCAAAAGCTTGGCACCAGTTAGTCCAAATGTATTCAGCTCCCGGTTTTTGTGACGAACTTTTATATCTTTATCAAGCCAGGGAAGTAACATTGGCTGAAAAAACACCTGATCACGATGAAGAGACGGAAGTTATAGTTATCCCGGTTAAAGAAGCTTGGCACAAAGTTTTAAATGGGCAAATCTGTGATGCCAAGACTATTGCCGGACTAGCAATGTTGATTTGAAATGAGTTCTAGCAAGATGCTAAAATCAAAACCTTATGGAAGAGCAAACAGTAAATAAAGACAATCTACCAATGCCACTTGTAGGCGCGGCAGTAGTAGGGGTTTTAAGTGCCCTTGTTGTCGGCTTTAGCTTTGTAGTTATCAAGTATTGGCCGCAACCGCCTAGCGTTGTACCCGCCTTGAGTTTCGTTCAGGGAGCCTGGTGGGGAGCTATTGCTGGAGGCATAACTGGATTTGTGCTTGGCTTCTTGACAGACGACAAGCATTTTGTTCAATAATATTTTGTGAATACGCAATAGTTTAAAAAGTTATCGCACCATAGATGGTATCAGATAAATTCATTTATAAAATAAGCAGCGACTGCAAAGGCAGAAGCCACATTCAATGATTCTTTTGTGCCTTTCATGGGCAAGTCACAAAGATAATCGCAATGTTGGATTGTCTCTGGAGAAAGCCCCGCATTTTCATTACCCACTACTAAACATAAAGGTTTGCCGAGTTTTTTTGCTTTTAATAAGTCAACCAAATGAATCGATTGACCATTGCGCTCCAGCCCGACAATCGTTATACCTGCCTCTTTAAGGGCAGGTATTATATCCAACGGATGGTAAAAATATTGCCAGGACACACAAAATTCAGCTCCTAAGGCTGTCTTACTTATAGCCTTGCTGGGTGGACAACCAGTAATTCCACTGAGATACATCGGTGAAACACCTATAGCGTCTGCAGTACGAAATATTGAACCTACATTCCATAGGCTACGAATATCCTCTAGTAAGGCTGCAAATTGTCCTTGCTCGAATAAAGAAGTAATGTTTCGCACCTTACTGTTTTGCAATTGATTGTTTTCCAATTGACCCTTTTGTCGCTCTTCTGCATTTTTTTCTCTGCGTTTTAATGTGTCAATGATTTCGAGCGATTTTACTCGCCCAGATCGCTTACATTGCGGACAGATGGCATTAACAAACGAAGATTTAACCTTATCGCTGGCGTCGACTTTGTATATAGCCATACAATCAAGATAAGGACAACAAGTTTTCATGTTATAAGTACAGTATCATTTGGGGCATAAAGAAAAGTAAATGGGCACTGTCTTTAAATGAAGGGGGACATGAATGAACGCTCTTATTGCGAATCCTTGGAATGTAGCAATTATACTGGTCTTACCGGCGGTAGTCATTGGTTTAGTAAGGTCTTTGAAGCGCTTTAACAATAGGGTTGCCGAAAAGAAACCAGTTCAAAAGCAAAACAATTGAATTATCGTCAAACTTGTTTCACTATATAGCTTGTTCAATATAGAAATGAACAAAACTTAGGTGAGGCGAGAGACTTTTGCAAATAATCAAAAAATCAGGCATTGATCCTAATTTAGAAAATTATGAACTCAGCTGTGCAACCTTTGACTGGCATAATTGCAAAGGTGAGATTGATTATTTTGCCGAGAATAAATTGAATGCCGCCTTTAACGCTATCGACCGACATTTACATAAAGGGCGAGCGAATAAAGTAGCCCTATATGCTATTAATGAGGCTGGACGCTTAGAAAAATTTACTTTTCAGGAAATAGCTAACGCCTCAAATCGGCTAGCCAATAGCCTTAAGTCTTTAGGGGTTAAAAAGGGAGACCGTGTATTTGTATATCTGCCTCGCATACCAGAACTATATATAAGCACGATTGCCATTGCCAAACTGGGAGCGATAGTCGGGCCACTTTTTTCTGCTTTTGGTCCCGATGCTTTACGCGATCGGCTATTAGATAGTGAGGCAAAGATAATTATCACCAATCCAAGATTGAAAGAAAAATTGGTTGGTATTCGTCAGCAATTGCCAGATCTCGAGCACATTATTATTGTAGATAACAAGGAAAAAGCGCTTAAAGCTGGCGAGATTAGTTATGAAAAGCTAATTGCCGAAGCTTCAAACGATCCCATCTGTGAATCACTAAGCACTGATCACCCACTCTACCTTCTTTACACTTCTGGCACCACTGGCAGGCCTAAAGGGGTTGTTCATGCCCATGGTGACATCATTGGTCAGCATATGACAGCAAAATGGGTATTGGATTTAAAGGAAGACGATATTTACTGGTGTACAGCTGATCCTGGTTGGGTGACTGGTACTGTATACGGTATCTTTGCTCCCTGGTCAAATGGTATCTCTGTAGTCTCTTACGAGGGTCGCTTTAACGCTGAGGACTGGTATGCCTTGATCGATCGACTGAAAGTATCGGTCTGGTACACTGCACCCACTGCTTTAAGAATGCTTATGAAAGCAGGACTGGAAGCAATAAATGATTACAAATTAGATAGCCTGCGCCATATTGCTAGTGTAGGTGAGCCCTTAAATCCAGAAGTAATACGCTGGGGGATTGAAGCATTTGGCTTGCCCATTCACGATAATTGGTGGCAAACAGAAACGGGCATGCAATTAATTGCTAATATGCCATGCTTACCCATTAAGCCTGGTTCTATGGGCAAACCAGTCCCCGGTATATACGCCAGTATTATTGATGATAACGGCGTCGAGCTGCCCCCTCATAAATTGGGGCGCTTAGTCATCAAACCAGGCTGGCCAGCCATGCTAAAGGAAATCTGGCGCGATGAAGAAAAATTCCAGGAATATTTTAGGATTAATGGCTGGTATACAAGTGGCGACAATGCCTGGAAAGATGAGGATGGTTATTTCTGGTTTGTAGGACGGGCAGATGATGTAATCAATACCTCTGGTCATCGGATAGGCCCGTTTGAGGTTGAATCAGCTCTTCTTGAGCATCCAGCTGTAGCTGAAGCGGGTGTAATCGGTAAGCCAGATTCTGAACGAGGTGAAATAATCAAGGCTTTTGTTGTTTTAAAGAATAATGTTTCTGCTTCAGAAGAACTTATCGAAGAATTAAAAAATCACACCAGAAATCAATTAGCCGCTCATGCTGCTCCGAAAGAAATTGAAATAAAACCAAGTCTTCCTAAGACAAGATCAGGTAAAATTATGCGCCGCCTCTTAAAGGCCTGGGAGCTTGGTTTACCTACAGGAGACATCTCAAGTCTAGAAGATGAATAGTCTTCGTGTAGATTGAACTTTTTCTGCACCTAATACGTATATAGAGTGGCTATGCAAGCAACATGGTCTTAACTCAATAGCATTCAAATAATTAATTAATCCATATAACACATGAATACTACAGATCAAATACTTACAGAAACAAATTTAGAGCGCCTCCCGCCTCAATCAATTGAGTCGGAGCAGGCGGTTTTAGGCTCGCTTTTAGTGAGCGGCGATGGCATCACCCGTGTGCTGGACATATTGGAGCCTGAGTATTTCTACCGGAAGGTACACCAAGAAGTATATGCCGCCATGGTTGAATTATTTGATAATAATGAACCTATAGATATACTGACCGTTTCTCAGCATTTAAAAGATAAAGGAAATTTAGATTCAGTAGGCGGCAGACAATATGTAACTGATTTATCTATGTCTGTTGCTACGACAGCTAACCTTGAATATTACGCCCGCATAGTGCAAGAAAAAGCCTTGCTGCGTAATTTAATTAAGGCTGGCACAGAAATTGTTGGCAATTGCTACGACGCAGTGGAAGCCGACACGGCTCTTGATAAAGCTGAGCATCTAATCTTTCATTTGGCTCACAAGCGCGGCATGCAACAGCTGGTCCACATTAAACATGTTGTTGAGCAATCATTTCAGCGTATCGAAGAGCGCTATGAAAATAGAGACAGTTTATCCGGTGTGCCAAGTGGCTTTTACGACTTAGATGCTCTTACATCTGGTTTTCAGCAATCTGATTTGATTATCGTGGCCGCTCGCCCGTCAATGGGCAAATGCCTGTCATATGATTCAGAAATCGTTTTATCTGACGGCTCAATATCTACCATTGAATCAATTTATAAAGCCAAAAGGGGTAATTTATTAACCTTAAAGGATAATTTCAAATTATCACAGACTCAACCCAGCGCTTATATAGATGATGGTCTAAAGCCAGTTTACAAGGTTACTACAAGGCTAGGCAGAAGCATTGAAACCACTTTATCGCATCCTTTTCTAACTTTTTCTGGCTGGAAAAAATTGAGTGAACTCACTGTGGGCACAAAAATAGCGGTGCCAAGAATAATACCTGTCTTCGGCACACAAGTAATGCGAGAATGTGAGGTTAAGCTTCTAGCTTACTTTATAGGCGATGGCTCTATAAGCCAAAAAAGGGTTAGCTTTACTAATACGAACCCTGTTATACAAAAAGATTTCTTAGAAGCTGTCGCCGCTTTTGGCGGAGTCGATACGCGTATCGCTTCAGACCATCGCGCAACATCATTCTATGTCAGAGGCGATGCTCAAGTCATAAGTGCTCAGCGCTTCGAATTTGGCAAAAAACTTCAATTGGCAATTCAGTCTAAATACCGTAGTCGACATCAATTTGCAAAAGTTTCTGGACTTGACGAAGCAAGCATTTATTATTGGCAAAAAGGTAAATGTGTGCCCTCAGCAAACAGTTTTCAACAGATTTGTAATTCACTTGAACTAAGGCCCAATGAATTAATTCCTTTTCCTATTTCGGCCATTCGTCGCAGCAAGAACCCTATTATCCTCTGGTTACAAGCTATGGGACTTTGCGGCAAAACTGCCCATAACAAATTCATTCCTGCGCCGATTTTCCGGCTTGAAAAATCTCAACTTGCTCTTTTTCTCAACCGGTTGTTTGCCACTGATGGCTGGGCTACTGTTCTTACATCAGGACAAGCCCAACTAGGATATGCTTCGGCAAGCAAGAAATTAGCAATGCAGATACAGCACTTATTGCTTAGATTCGGCATCATATCTAAATTGCGGTTGCGCTCCGTTAAATACAATTACAAAGATAAACAAGAAAGGAGAACAGCCTTTCAATTAGATATAACCGACAGCCAGTCAATCAAAACATTCGTTGATGAAATTGGTATACATGGTAAGGAGCCAGCCGTAGCCAAAGTAAAAAGTGCCATTTTGCAAAAACAGAAACAAACCAATTGTGATCTAATTCCTATAGAAGTCTGGAGACATCTAGCTGAAAAGAAAGGACAGGAATCTTGGGCATCGTTAGCACGTCGTTCCAATTTCCAATGTGATAGTAATATTCATGTATGGCAAAGAGCCTTATCGCGCGGTAGGTTAAATAGTCTTGCTAACAGTCTTAAAGACAAAGATCTAAGCAATCTTGCCAATAGTGACATCTACTGGGACGAAATAGTATCTATTAAAGCCATGGGTGTCAAACAAGTCTATGACTTAACGATACCGGAAACACATAATTTTATCGCTAATGATATTTGTGTTCACAACACAGCATTGTGTTTAACCATAGCTCAGCATGCTGCCATCGAGAAAAAAATACCAGTGGCTGTATTTAGTCTGGAAATGTCCAGAGAACAATTAGTACAGCGCATGTTATGTTCGGAAGCATCCATTGATGCTAACCGATTGCGCACAGGACACTTGCATACAAACGACTGGACTCATTTAGCTATGGCCATGGGCAGACTGGGAGAAGCCCCCATATACATAGATGACTCTGCTTTGCTTAATGTGCTTGAGATAAGAGCCAAAGCGCGAAGACTAAAAGCGGAAAATAAGGGATTGGGATTGATTGTCGTTGATTATATTCAATTATTGCAAGGACGCAAACAAACAGATAATCGCGTACAAGAAGTTTCAGAAATTTCGCGCAGTTTAAAAACATTAGCCCGTGAAATCAATGTGTCCAGTCATTGCTCTTTCACAGTTATCTCGCGCTGTCGAAACCAGACAAAACAAAAGACCAATGCTCTCTGACTTACGCGAGTCTGGCTGCCTAACCGGAGATTCCTTGGTTTTTCTTCCAGATGAGGGTATATATCGCCCAATTAAATCATTAATAGGCCTGAATAATTTCAACGTGCTTGCGCTAGATACAAAAAACCTGGCGGCTTGAATCCAAAAAAGTGACAAATGCTTTTAGCACGGGAATTAAGCCTGTTTACAAGCTAACTACTAATCTTGGCAAATCGATAAGGGCTACCGCCAACCATAAGTTTTTGACACTCAAAGGATGGCTGCATCTGGACGAGCTCAAGCCCGGTATGAGAATAGCAGCACCGCGAGAAATCAAAGGCCACGCAAAGTCTAACATGACATTAAATGAATTGGCGTTACTTGGCTATTTAATCGGCGATGGTTGCACTCTTGCAAGACACACCATGCAATTCACGACGGCTGATTATGATCTTGCTGAAGATGTAGTTAGGCTCGCCTCTTCAATCTTTGGCTCTAGCATAACTCCTCGCACAGTAAGGGAAAGACAGTGGTATCAAGTTTACCTGCCGGCTACTCAAAGACTAACTCATGGAAAACGTAATCCAATCGCAGCCTGGCTGGACGATTTAAATGTATTCAATCTGCGGTCATATGAAAAAATTTATCCCTCAGAAAGTGTTTATGCAAGAACCAGCCAGTATAGCGTGGTTTTTAAAACACCTTTGGGCTACAGATGGCACAATTTCCCAGTCAGATAGCAGTAAAGCACCGGTAATTATGTATGCAACGAGTAGCGAACGTCTTGCCTTTGCTGTGCAATCACTTTTGTTAAAACTTGGCATAAATTCCAGACATGCCTGTGTACCTCAAATTAACAAAGGCAGAGATCAACATCACATAGTGATTACTGGCAAACAGGATTTACAAATATTTCTTACCACTGTTGGCATTGCAGGGCAACGGAAAATCCGGGTTGCAGAAAGGGTACAACTACATTTATCATCCATAGTTTCGAATACCAACCGTGATCTGATACCGATTGAAGCCTGGAGACTCACGGTAGAACCAGCTAGATTGGTAGCCGGATTAACAACAAGACAATTACAAAAGGCTATGGGCATGTCTTATTGCGGCAGCACTTTGTATAAGACCGGCATTGGAAGAGAAAGAGCTTTAAAAATTGCCAAAATACTGAAATCAGATGATTTATCTCATATAGCTACCAGTGATGTTTATTGGGATGGAATAAAAAGTATTGAATTCGACGGCGATGAAGAAGTATTTGACCTAACAGTTGAAGATTTACACAACTTTGTCGCTAACAATATCACAGTCCATAACAGCATCGAGCAAGACGCTGATTTAGTCATGTTTATTTATCGAGATGAATATTACAATCCAGAAAGCGAAAAACGAGGCGAAGCAGAAATTATTATTGCTAAACAACGTAATGGCCCCACAGGACATGTCGAGCTCCTCTTCCAATCCAGCATTACCCGCTTCCTAAACAAAGTGCATAATCAATACAACATTGTTTAGATGAACCGTAGCAATAACGATTCAATTTTTCATAGAAACTATTGCATGTGCTTCAGAATCCACATAATCAGGGTTAGCCAATAAACGATTATGTTTTTTGTCTTTATAAATTTCAAGCATAATGAGCTTGGCCAATTTAGCGCTATCGTGCTGATAGTTTTGATCACTCACAGGCTGCGTATTCACCAATGGCTTTTGGACAAGACTGATACCAAAAGCGTTGATCTTATCAGGATCTGCGTTAACAGGTTTGCATGAAGAAGTACTATCGACTTCTGGAATATCACTGTTAACTATGACAGTTTGAATAAGTTTATTTGCCTCAGAAGCATCTACACCGGCATGAGACATAATTGCCGCTAGGTGATCACAAACTGAATATCCCGTTGTTTCTCCAGGCTGCGTCATAACATTGCATACATAAACTTTTCTAGCATGCGCATTTTTGAGGGCCTTTACGATCTTACTTATCAATAAGTTTGGAATGACAGAAGTATATAAACTGCCTGGACCAATAATAATTAGATCAGCTTCTTCTATCGCAGTTAGAGCTTCTGGGGTAGGCTCGGCAGCTGGCTCAATTTTTAATTTATCAATTTCTCCGCCTGAACTAGAAATTTGCGACTCGCCTTTAACAAGACGCCCATCCTTCAATTGAGCAACAAGCGAGATGCTACCTAGTGTGGAGGGAATTACTTGTCCGCGGCTATTCAAAATGCGGCCGGCAACTTTCACCGCCTGTACCATATCACCATTGGTAATGGCACAGATTGCTGAAAGGAAAAGATTACCAAAGCTATGCCCTTCCAAACCTTGACCAGATTTAAAACGATAGCGAAATAATTCTGTGACAAGTTTTTCTTCATCCGCTAAAGCAGTAATACAGTTTCTAATATCTCCCGGCGGCAAAACACCAAGTTCTTGTCGCAGTCTGCCGGAGCTGCCGCCATCGTCGCCAACAGTGACAATAGCAGTAATATTATTTGTGTAGTCTTTTATCCCCTTCAACAAAGTAGAAAGTCCGGTGCCACCACCTATAACAACTACTCTTGGTCCGCGCCCCAATAACTGACGCCTGTATAGTACATCTGGTATTGATTCACGATCATCAGGCAAATAAGCACCTAGGACCGACACAGTCATCCTGGCAATAGCTAAAATGACTACTACTGTTCCGCCCATAATAACGATCAATCCATTTATCCGGTGTGTCAATCCAACATGGGCAGCATCCTGTATTAAGTCGTGCAAGAACATACCGCTTAGCATTATCGGGTGATAACCAAGAAGCAAAAATACACCAAACACAATGACGGCTATTCCGATAAGAATAAACAAAATCCAGCGCTTGAGCCCCGGCAGCATAAAATTTAGGAGGCGGTATTTAATTCCACCTTTCATGACCTTGATTCCTCATTGATTACTTGCTTACCTGTGGTTGGTGCAATCTCATCTTCATCAATTTCTGTATGCCTAATTTTAATTAAATATTGAGGAAATAATTTGGCCATCTGACGGGCAGACTCTTCTGCTATGGCAACGGAGCGATGCCAGCCACCAGTACAACCAAAAGCAATGGTAAAAACAGAATCCATTTCTGAGGCAGTACCGGTTTTTGCACTCATACTTACTGCATGCATTGGAATTAGTATTTTAACCATCTCGCCAAAAGCGTCGAGAAAATGTCGCGCGACATTTTGCTTCAAGACAAAATCTTGCACATTTTTATCTAAGCCATTGAATGGTCTTAGATGCTCTATCCAAAACGGATTGTCTATAAAACGAACATCAAAAAGCAAGTTTGCTTTCGGCAGCTCTTTAGATTTATAAGCGAAAGACACTATCTCTATCTTGAGCCTGGCGCCATCAGATTGACTATTCGTGTTATTTTTAGTTGGCATTAACAACTTTGCACTCAACCATATATCCATCTATAATCAAAGTATAGTTTCATTTTGATGATATTGACAAATTATTATTAACAGCAGCCTCATTAGCTTGCTGCTTATCAATAACATCCTTTTGCCAACTGTCAAACTCAGCGTTCCCAATTATATTCTTAAAACCGTTAGCAGAGCAGGCTTTCACGGACCAGCCTTGGCTTAACATCAACTCTGCCATGGCAAACCCACATATTGGGCACAATAACGGCGTACCATCAGGTTTTGTCAGGGTAGTTAAGTTTACTGTATCCTTAACGAAATAATCAGATTTTCGCCCATACAGTGCCCCCTTAGCGGCGACTAGACGGTGTCTAAGCCAATCAAATGTTAATGAAAGTGTAAATGGCATTACCCGACCTTGTTCTCAAATGAGCTACTAAGACTTTGTCAATTAACCAAGCATTACAGATGGTACAACCTTTTCTGTGCTTGGCAGTTGCTGGATAGATTCCAGATTGAATGGGGCTTGCTCAGCATTATCAGAACCAAAACCATACTTACTTAGTTCAAGCTGGTCCACTAGGGGAGAAACTGCTTTGTCAATAAAAAGCTCACCTTCCAGATGATCTATTTCATGCTGGATAGCCCGGCATAGAAGATCACCTGCTGCCTCAATTTTTTGTTCTTTACCAGCTAAATTCTGATAACGAACAACTATAGAGCTGTATCTCTTCACTTCAAAAAACACACCCGGAAAACTCAAACAGCCTTCCAAGCCAACCATTTCACCTTCTTCCTTTATAATTTGCGGATTAATAAAGATAATTGGTTTACCTGGTTTGGGTACTGTTTTTTCAGCTGATTCTCTATCGTCGTCATCCCGCCTGCTCACGTCAATAACCATAATTCGCTTGGATACACCAACTTGTGGAGCTGCTAGCCCCACTCCATTGGATTGGTACATGGTATCCAACATATCAGCAGCAAGCTTGCGCACCGAACTATCGAACCGAGTAATTTTTTTTGCCTTCCGCTTAAGTATGTCGTCAGGATAATATGTAAGCTGAAGTTTAGCCATATTTGTAAAAACCTCATTAAAACACAAAAGCCGCGTGGGCATTTCGGTGCTTTCTGTATTCTGAACTTACCATTTTCCAGTCTAGAATTCAAGTTTCAAGCGAACACCGCCTCATTACTAAGCGGGAACTAAGGACCCAATAAATACTGCCGGTTAATAAATATTGTGCTATTAAGTCGCAACCTAATCAGCACCACCGGTGATGAGTAAACAGTCTTTGCAAATAGAAAGGATTCAGATATGCTATCAAAAACAAGGAAGTTCGCACGTTGAAAAATAACCTTCTCGATAGGAAGCAGCTGATATACCCGCCAGAAAAGCTGGAAATGTATCGCGCCTTCATGACTGGATATGTCAAACGCATCAATGAAGCCACTTTTAACGTTCCTATCGGCGGGATAAGAATCGGACTAGCAAAGTTTTCGCGCCTGGCTCAAATTAACCTGGAAAGCCGTATCATTACCTTCTCTTGTTATGCTATTGAAAACGTGCCAGAACGGGGTAGGCGCTATCTTGTATTGCACGAATTAGCACATGTCAAGGAAGCTAACCACACCAAGCGCTTTTGGCAGTTAGTGGAGAAATATGAGCCTGATTATCGTCACATAGGTAGAAGCCTAGAAAGTGCTTTTAAGCAAAATGTTATAGAAATAGGAAGAACTGACAAGGTTTTCAATCAGGCTAGTAACAAGTTATTTCAATCGTCTAAACAGCATATATCTGAAAGCAATGTTGTTTACTCAGGCTTAGAGATCGAGGAGGATGTATTAGAACTGTTAGCATTGCACAAGAAAGAGGATATAACGCCAACCTTTTACGACTGTGATTTGGGCAACTTTCTTGATTGGACAGTAGAATAAGAATTATCTTTCCATAATTAATACTGCGTTAATCATTACTCTCAGGTTAAAATACTGATGGTCTGGGCCGATTATTAGTCTTACTACGCAGAAAGCAAGGACTAAAGCAGCTTGAGGCATTAGATCTATTTCAATTAAATCAGGATAAATAGCGAATCACTAAATGAGTAATTCCAGAAGAGTTGTTGTTACAGGTTTGGGAGTTATAAGCCCAGTTGGTATTGGTCACCAGGATGCATGGCATGCACTGCTAAGCGGTAAAAGCGGTGTGTCTCGCATAAGTCACTTTGATCCGGATGAATTTAAGCTTGAAGTAAAAATCGCAGCTGAAATTAAAGACTTTGATATTACTAACTTCTATCCGGATAAGCGTAAATCAGGCTCTATGCTTAAGGAAATGGATAGAGTAACACTATTTGCGATGGCTGCGGCTAAGCTTGCTTTAGAAGATGCGAATCTAGAAATTAGGTCAACTGTGCCAGAACGAGTGGGCACCTTTATTGGTACTGGGGTCGGTGGATTGATTACAACTACTGCTGATCAATTAAAACTAATGGAAGGTGGTCCAAGAAAAATTGGTTTACGTTCGATAATTCGTTTGATGCCAAATGCTGCTTCTGGACAGGTGGCAATTGAGCATGGTGCCAAAGGAAGGGCTAAAAGTGATGCTACAGCTTGCGCTAGCGGTCTTGATTCTCTTTTTGATGCTTTTATGTATATTAAGGCTGACCGAGCAGACGCCATGATTGCTGGCGGTAGTGAGGCTTGTATAAATCCCTTTAGCGTTGCTTCTTTTACTAACATGATGGCATTATCAAAGAGTAGCGGACCACCTGAAACAGTGAGCCGGCCATTTAGTGCTAATCGCGATGGTTTCGTTATTGGTGAAGGAGCAGTAATCCTCATTTTAGAAGAATTGCATCATGCTCTAAGTCGTAATGCCCCCATTTATGCTGAAATTATTGGAGGCGGTGCCAGTTGTGATGCCTCTCACATAGTGGCTCCCGATGCTAATGGAGACGGCGCGGCTAGAGCAATGCAAGAAGCTTTACGAGAAGGTCAAATTTCCCCCAATGATATTGATTACATCAATGCTCACGGCACATCAACGCCACTTAATGATGAAAGTGAAACACAAGCTATCAAGCAAGTATTTAAAAATCATGCTTATAAATTGGCGGTATCCAGTACAAAATCTATGGTTGGACATTTGTTAGGTGGATCCGGGGCGCTAGGTGCAGCTGCCGCAGCGCTTACCATTAAGCATCAAAGAATCCATCCAACTATCAATTACGATAGTCCGGATCCGAAATGCGATCTTGATTACGTTCCTAATACATATCGAGAAGCCCAGGTAAATCATGCCATGGTAGAAGCTTTGGGTTTTGGCGGACATAACACTGTATTAGTAATGAAAAAATTTGTTGCATAAGAAGCCAGAAAGCCATTTTGCCTGTCAAGATATATTTAGGACTAAATATAGTTTCTCTTGAGAACTATATTTGTAGATAATTGAGCTTACGGAGCGAGATATGTGGAGAGACTGGGTAGAGTTAATTAATAAAATCTGGGAAACCGATCCAGCTGCCTATAGCCGCTTGGAAATTGTTCTCTTTTATCCTGGTTTCCATGCCCTTGTACTACACAGCATAGCCCACCAGCTATGGCAAAGAAATATCAAACTACCAGCCTCCTTGATAGCTTTTTTCGCCCGGGTGTTCACTGGTGTTGAAATACATCCAGGCGCTAAAATAGGCCGTCGCGTGTTCATTGATCACGGTATGGGGGTAGTGGTTGGCGAAACATCTGTAGTGGGCGACGATGCATTGATTTATCAAGGAGTCACTATAGGAGCTGTTGCTGCTGGACATATGGGAGCAAGCACCCGCAATAAAAAGCGTCATCCAACTATCGGTAAAGGGGTGATAATTGGCAGTGGAGCAAGCATTCTAGGGAATATTGATATTGGAGATGGTTGCCGCGTTGCTGCTGGCGCGATTGTTTTGGAAAACATTCCTGCTAATTCTATTGTTGTTGGCCCGCCAGCCAGAGTAATATCAAAAAAATCAGATTAAAGAGCCTGATTTTTCTCGTAGATAAGCATGTAAAATGGGAGCAGTCAATTTTGGGCATTATCTTTATCCGAAAAAGCATATAGAAAGGAATTAACATGGCAGGAAACGAGCTCGAAAAGGCATTTCAAACCCTTACTGATGCTCTTAATCTCAGTGAGGCTGAAACGCTCGAAGAAATTAAGCTTGTCGAGGAACAGATAAATGAGTTACGAGAGAAAACAATTGAACTTAAGGGCAAACAAGAGACACTTGCTCATGATCGCGTATCGATAGATGAAATGTTTCAACGCTATGTCGAGGAAGATAAGACCAAAAATTGAAGTTAGCTCGAACCAAAAGCAACAATGACTATTTCATGTCCCTATTGCGGCGCTGCTCTCAAATTAAAGTTTTGTGTTGTTTGTGGTCGACAAAGTAAGCTCAATAAAATGGGCTCGATTCGTGGTACCTCACGCAATACCGATGCAACAACGCGTTTAGCAGAGTCAGTTGCCCTGGATGAATTTAGCCCACAAAAGTCTCTACGTTTCAGAACAAATTTTAGGCCCATGATGGAGGCAACTTTTAGCGGAATAATCGCTGGTATTCTTATCTTTTGTGCAGGAAAGGAGGCTCTAAACCTTTATAACACTGGCACTATACGCAGAATTATCATACCTTGGATAAAGACACATAGTATCGATATGCCTAAGCCACGGCCGCCAAAGCTAGCGAGCAAGAACCATCCAAGAAAAGTACAGAAAAAACCGCGGGAAAACCAAAAAGAATCATACAAAACTCGATCGTAAGGACAAGCAGCAAAGACATCAGACACTAAGCAAGGGCAACTAGCATTTTTCCTAATTGTGCATGGCAATCATTGCCTATGCCATAGAAAGATTGATATACCTTCGCGTCACGCATAAGCTTTTCTACAGCATAGTCTTTTGTATAACCGTAACCCCCTAAAATTTGAACAGCGTCATTTGTAACCCAGGCAGCCATTTCCAAAGCAAACGCTTGCGTGCTCATAGCTAATTTCTCATTATTACATTTAGCATCAAGACTGCGCACCGTGTCATATATCATGATACGAGCAGCCTCAATAGCAGTAATCATGTCAGCAAGCATAAAAGAAATTACTTGATGCTTTGCTATCGGTACATTAAATGTCTTACGTTCTTGTGCATATTTTTTTGCTTCAACAAAGGCTGCCCTGGCTATACCCAAACAGCCCGAACTGATAATGGCGGCGTGGCTAGAAGACAATATATTGTTCACATGCTTAAAGGCTAGATCGTCAATTTTAGCTGTTAATGGCAAACATACATTTTTGAAATTAACCGCTCGAGCTTGGGCCGCCCTACGACCTATATATACAATAGGATCTAGAACCTCTAGTCCTTCTATATCATTAGGGATAATGAAATAAGCCTTATTTATTGACTGCGTTTTTTCTTGTTTGGCTTCTCCAATTAACGGACAAGCAACAAGAAACCATTTTGCTAACTTGGCATTAAGTACGAGGGAACACTGACCGTCGAGAATAATTTTGTCTGTTTGTTGTTTAGCCAGTAATTTGTCATCAATGCTATTACCCAAACAATTCACAGGAGCAATGCCAGCTAAAGCACCTTCCTCAGTAAGCGGAGTTAGAAACTTTTTCTTCTGTTCCTTAGAACCAGCATGGAGTAAATATGTGATTGCTAATTCCGAGGCTTCTGAGAGAGCGCCAATACCGCTACAAATAAAGGCAAATTCTTCTGCGATTAAACAAGTATCCAATAGTGACAAACCCAAGCCACCAAACTCTTCTGGGATGCGTATATTCACCAAACCAGAGCGACAAATTTTCTCGATTAATTGCGCACCTGCTAAAGTCTCCTTCTCATAAAGATTCCTTGCCGGTAAAATTTCTCTACTAGCAAAATCCCTTGCCAGGTTTTGAATCTCAATTTGCTCAGCCGTTAAAGGATATGCGGGTAACATGGTGTCTTCAAATATCGATATCTAAAAAGAACTTTAACAGAAAACCTATATCTACGATTGGCAAGAAGGCTGGAAGCTAGGAAAATTTACTGTGTCACTTCCCTTTATTTTGCCACTAAAATTATTATGTCAGTTATTATCGCTCCATCCATCCTTTCCGCTAATTTTGCCAACTTAGCTTTGGAAATTGAACAAGTGGAAAAGGCCGGTTGTGACTGGATTCATGTCGATGTTATGGATGGTCATTTTGTACCTAACATAACTATTGGCGCCCCTGTGGTTGCCAGTCTAGACAAAATTGCCACCGTACCTTTAGATGTTCATTTGATGATTAGCGAGCCGGATAGATATCTAGAAGATTTTGCCCAGGCCGGTGCAGCCTATATTACCGTACATGCAGAAGCGTGCCTACACCTGCAGCGAACCCTTGCCGAAATTAGGAAACTGGGCAAAAAAGCTGGTGTATCTTTGAACCCAGCCACCCCTCCTTCAATACTGGAATATGTCGTTAACGATATAGATTTGGTATTAATCATGTCCGTTAATCCCGGTTTTGGCGGCCAAAAATTCATTCCAGCCATTTTGCCCAAGATTGCCAAAGTGCGTGAGCTCTTTGAACGAGCCGGCAAAAAGGACATTTATATATCTGTTGATGGCGGTATCAATAGCGAAACTGCTAGACTAGTCACCGCTGCTGGTGCTAATGTATTGGTGGCTGGCAATAGTATTTATGGATCCTCAAACATCAAAGAGGCAATTGCAAATTTACGCAAAGCAGAACAGCCCAGAAGCACAGTAAGCCAAGGAGCAAAATGAATAAAGCCAGAATAACAACCTTCAGCCTTCTATTAGTGGTAAATCTACTCACCATTAATTATCTGCCGGCTATAGCAGAGAGCGCTAAAGATGAAAAGAGTGCTAAGGAAGAAAAGACTTCTGAGGAAGAGAAAGTTCCTGATTATGTTATGGACACTTCTAAAATCGGCGAAAGTGAAAATGGTTATATACGCTCGGAACAATTGTTAGAGTTGGGGAACCCAACGGCTGGCTCCCTATCTATCGAAGGAGAGCAGTCCTTGAGACAAGGTGGATTAAATGGAGCTCTCACTGTTTTGCAACGGGCTGTGGAAATGGCGCCGCTCGATATGGATAATCGCATCTTATATGCGCAAACATTAGAAAAGAAATTGATGATGGAGAAAGACAAAAAAGACCCTAAGCTATTCAATTTCATAGTCAAACAATGGTATTTCGTTTATAAAAAGGCAGAATTCCTTGATCAAAGTATGTTGGGGCTAAATCATGTGATGCAATTGACCGGCAGCAGACCAAAGCGTTTTGAAAATGCACGTAAATTCTTCGCTCGGGTGCTCATACCAGAAGACGGTTCAGTTAAAGTAGCTCTCGGGGGTGAAAAAATGAATCAGAGCAAGGCACATTTGCACAAAGATATTTCAGAAGATCCCGATAAAGATTTTATGCAAGCTAAATAGCTACCTTTCCACTCCATTGTGCAAAGTATTAATTGATTGATCGTCAGATTGAGCGCTCTTTGGTACCAAGAGCATGTAGTTGATCAAATTTTTCAATTTGCTATCTTTGCTTTTACCCATATGGCACAGTGAATAAGTAATCTCACTGCTCCAATAATGGTCGAGACTACACCCATAAGTAGCCAGGACAAATATGGATGGTAAAGTTTCATATGATTGTTGATTGGTACGATGTTATATGCTACCAATGCCTTTTCGGGCAGATAGATAGCCACTAACAAAACAAAGCCAATGAATATATTGCAAATACCAAAAACAAGCCAGAGCCAACGCGCGCGCGAACTAATAAGTAGCGGCCAAAATCCCAATAAAAGCAAAGAGTCCGGCACCCAGATATATTTACTAGTAGGCGGGATTTTAAAAGCGAGCATTAAACTAAGCATCCAAAGTATTATTGCTAAAATAGTAGATTGCTTACTGGGTGCTTTCATGTATTGACCAATCTATGCATAAGCCTTTATTGGTACAGGGGTCGAGCCAATAGACTTGATCAAACTATCTAGCATGTGCTCGCAATCATTAGAAAGAAATTCCTGAAAAGTAGATCCAGACATGCCATGACCGATATGAGATTGCTCGGCAATGAATTGAGCAAATTTTACCTTTTCAAATTTACCTAATTCTTTCTGCCTCCATATTTTATCTAATACCACAGTGCGCCTTTTACCAGGCATAAAGTGCGAGACCGAAACCGGTTTACTAGAATCATAAAGAGGATTGGCGGCAAAATATTGATTTACCTGATCTACTAAAAAATTCAACCGCATCAGATCTTCAAATTCACCGTCAGCAAGAATATAAACATGATCAGATTCCCTTAAACTAGCTGAAACTTGCCCAGCAAGCATATGTGCATCTCGGTCAAAAATACAAAATATTGGTAAATTGACACATTTTTTCCAATATAAGTACTCTCGCAGCATTTTTTTGGCACCGTGAGCAGGAATAATCAAAGCACCCTGTTCTAATAAATCGATACCATTGAGACGCGCCAAACAGGGCAGCAATACCTGTTCAGTTGCTCCCTCTACTAAAACAATAATAGCTGGCAAAAAGTTGGCTGGCTTTTTATTATGATGCAACGATATCCATTGCCTGAAGACTTTCTTAGCTTTGCGCAAGTCCCCACAGTCCGCCTTCAATACCTGCTTCCAATTTAGACCCAGTTCCTCAAAAACCTCTGGTTTCTGGCTAAATGACCATAAATTGCTTAAATTCGTGTTTTTCAAGCTAAAAACTGTTGCCAACCCCACATTAACTAACCTGTGTAATTCTAGCATTGCTAAAACCAGTCAATATCACTAATTTTGGTCGATTTAATTGCAAAAATTGAACTTATTTTGGCTTTCAGCGTATTAAGAGATAAAGCAATTTATATGGAGGAAGACCAAAAAATTACATGACCAAAGCAAAACATCTACTAAACAAACTAAACTACCCAATACCAATGTTTACCCTCTGCATGGTAAAAGGGAGCAAAAACCAGTCTAAACCAATCAAAATAGGCACTCCCCTGGATGCGCTCCAGCTCTTGACGCCACTCTCCATAGCTGCCGAAGAGCACTTTATCACCTTGCATTTAAATGTTAAGCATGAAGTAATTGGCATAAATGAAGTGGCTCACGGCACCCTCACCGAGAGCTTGGTGCATCCTAGAGAAGTGTTTAAGGCAGCGCTATTAGCCAATAGTTTTGCTGTTTTAGTCTGCCACAACCACCCATCAGGCGCACTTATCACGCCCAGCCGGGAGGACTATATAACCACTAAACAATTGATAAAAGCAGGCAAATTATTGGGCATACCGCTTATCGATCACTTAATTCTGGGCTGCGATTTATCAATAGAATCAATTTATAGCTTTCGCGAAAAGCACCCTGACTTATGGTCAGAAAAGGACAACTCAGACAATGCTAGCCCGGAAAATACGAGTCTGGGAAATCCGAGCCTGGGAAGTCAGAGCCTGGACAATCCTAAAACATCGCCCCCGTTCTGCTAGAATTAACTGGTTTGCGGTTTAGTGCAACCTTGAAATACTATATGTCTAAGCGACGTCAATCTTGTAGCGTAAATATCGGTCATCTGTCCATTGGTGGGCAGGCGCCTGTTGCTGTGCAATCTATGACCAATACTTCTACTGAAGACATTCCCAGCACAGTAAAACAAATTAAAGAATTGGTTAACGCCGGCTCAGAAATTGTTCGTATTACTGTTAACACAAAAGAAGCTGCTGCTTGTGTGCCAAAAATAGTTGAACAACTACGTAAAAATTCAATTAATGCCCCAATTGTCGGCGACTTTCATTATAACGGTCATTTATTACTCAGTGAATACCCAGATTGTGCGCAGTCACTTGATAAATATCGTATTAATCCTGGCAATGTCGGCAAAGGCAATAAACACGATGTAAATTTCAAAACTATGATTGAGGCAGCTATAAAATGGCAGAAACCCGTGCGCATTGGCGTCAATTGGGGATCGCTGGATCAAGATCTGCTTGCCGAAATGATGGACGAAAATGCTAAATCAAATAATCCATCTGATTCACGCATTGTTTTAATTCAAGCCATTGTAGAAAGCGCACTGCGTTCAGCTAAACTAGCGCAATATTATGGCTTGCCCCACAATAGAATTGTTCTAAGCGCCAAAGTATCTATAGTTAACGATCTAGTAGAAGTTTATCGCCAACTTGCTCAAAGCTGCGATTATCCGTTGCATTTAGGATTAACTGAAGCAGGCATGTCTACAAAAGGCATTATCTCATCTACTGCTGCTCTATCAATTTTACTAGCTGAAGGTATCGGTGATACCATTCGCGCTAGCCTAACTCCAGAGCCCGGTGGCGACCGCACACAAGAAGTAATTGTTTGTCAGCAAATTTTGCAATCACTGGGCTTACGCTCCTTTTCTCCCAGTGTCACAGCTTGCCCGGGCTGTGGACGAACGACAAGCATAGTATTTCAAGAATTAGCCAAAGAAATTGAAGATCATTTACAAGTAAGACGCAAATTGTGGAAAGAAAATTATCCTGGTTTTGAAGAATTAAAAGTGGCCGTTATGGGTTGCATCGTGAACGGCCCCGGCGAATCAAAGCATGCTGATATTGGTATTTCATTACCTGGTGTAGGCGAAGAACCAAAAGCTCCGGTTTATATCAATGGTGAATATTTCAACACCCTTGCCGGACCAACTCTAGCCAAAGACTTTATTGCCCTAGTGGACAATTACGTTGAACAACGCTTCTCATCTTCTGTTGGTATCCTGGTCAAAAAATAACCCAGTTGGATTTTCCTCATGCAGAAGTATGTATATGTATTCATAATATTTATAGGTCTCTTCTACTTGATCATGCCGTGGATTCGTTGGAAGGATCTAATTGAAAAAACTTGGAAGGCTCAATCACTGACTAAAGCATTCGGTGAACGAGCAGCCCGATTTATTTATTCATTCATTGGACTGATTGTAATTGCCCTAGCCTTATTCTTCCTATTTAAATAAATCAGGAAATCCCTAGAGTAAATTTTTTGTGTTCTATATTCTAGAAGTTAGAACATAACTCTCTTCGACAGATATTTAGTGCACCAGCATACCCACCAATATTTCAATACTCTCAGTAAAATCAGGGCAAATCACAAAATAACTAGTATACTAGTTATTGGTTTTGGATCGACGATAAGAGGCCCAATGGCATCTTCCGCAAGGATAGTCGATCTTTTTCTTTATATTTATTTTTGCAGTCCATTATGATCGCCGGTAAAGATCCTGGTCAAATCCGCAATGAATTCATGACATCAAAGAGAAGGGCAACAAACTAAGCACTTTTACTGAAGTGCTTAGTCGTTACGTAAGGTGGTGAGGAATAAAACCAAACCATGCGTAGCAACTATAGCGTATAGGGACCAGAAAATCGTCGACAGCCAATTTTGAAGAGCTGTGCATGGTAAAAGCATGAGGATAACCCAGATCCCCAATGACTTGATAATAGCCATTGATACCATTTGGTCCCGGGCTGGCCAATAAAGGTACCTGAGAAATAATCTGTAGGTCTGGTAAGTGTCCACAAGCCAAGGTAAGGGCGATTCGCTCGCACTAATCGGTTTTCTAAAAGTTGATGAAATCAATTCAGTTAGTGCTTGCACATCGCGAACATGATCAAAATGGATTTCAGTACCCAGTAATATCGATAGTCTCTGCGTCCCCTGAAGCGTGAAGTGAAGGGAACCATATTGTGTATTATCTTGAATCACAGATATTGAATTGATATTCTGCGGTTCACAGATGAGAACAATTTTTTTGGCCCACCGACTGATCCAGAGTAGCCGCTTGTTCGTAACGGCATAAACCTGATCGCGTGCGCAGAGATAAAAGTAAATAGGAAAGAACAACAACATAACACCCAATACGCTCCAAAAAACTCCAAAGAGCTGGGGGTCCTGATGATAGTAGGGATTATCAGGAAGTAAGCGACTCATTTCTGCAGCCCCGTAAACAATTAAAAAGATACCAAGCCATATTAAGCCGGGTACAACGGCCATCGATTGAATGGCATTCGGACTGCCAGACCACAGTAACTCTTCCTCTGGCATAAGCATTTTTTCTATATTGTCACTTGCTTCCATGGCAACCCTTTCTTAAGTCATTTAGCCACTTGACGCTGCGTAGGACTATTCTCTTAGTTCGCTTAATTCTTCTATTGAACCGATTAAGACGTCTGCAAAAATCTAAGCCAGAGGTTAAGCTGCCCACTCACAAAACGCTTCAAGAATTTCTTCTAGTTTACTTGCATCACCAGCACCATTCCATATAAGATTTTCTATATGGCAGTGGATCCAATCAGGACCAACCGGATGACCATCACTAGCAATATTCCGGGATATTACTATAAAAACACGGTCTTGTAGCTGCGTATCTCTTATATCTATTTTGACCGACCATCCCGGATTATCACAACTCTCAATGGATATCCCTTTCTGATGCTCCCATTTTCCATCACATTGCGAAATGAACCAGTCCTGGATCTTTTGAATAGCGTCCACTTAAGATTCCCCCTTTAGTTTTTTTATTTCTTCAGTTAGTTTAGGCACGATGGCAAAGACATCGCCGACGATACCATAGGTAGCAAGCTTAAAAATTGGCGCATCGGGGTTGCTATTAATGGCTACAATTATTTTGGAAGAATTCATACCAGCTAAATGTTGAATAGCGCCAGATATGCCGCAAGCAATATAGAGCTGCGGGCTAACGGTTTTGCCGGTTTGACCCACTTGGTGTTGGTGATCAATCCAACCAGCGTCAACAACAGCGCGGGAGGCACCTAGAGCCGCGCCTAAAACATCGCATAAATCTTGCAGCATTTTCCAATTTTCCGGCCCTTTTATGCCGCGACCGCCTGATACTATAATTGGCGCTTCGGTCAATTCGAGTTTTTGCTTTTCGGAAGCTTTTATTTCCGTTACTTTGGCTCGGACTTGAATTGGAGGACACGACAATGTTTCAGTGGGAACATTGCCGGATTCGTTTTTGTCTGAAAGAGGAAAAACATTCGGACGCAATGTAATAAATGCCAGATTATGGTTAAAGGCAAATTTGCCATATGCCTTTGCCGAGTACATTGGTTTTGTAACTACTAAGTTTGCACCATCTGCATTCAATTCCACAACATCGGTAACACAAGGGGCTTTAAAATGAGCGGCTACTTTAGGAAGTAAATCTTTGCCCATTGAGGTGTTAGCAGCAAATACATATTTAGGCGAAATTTGTTTAATAGCTGTCTCTAAAGCATTAGCAAAGGACTCAGTAGCATACTGTGCGTAGCCGGCGTCTTGGATAGCAATTATTTTGTTAGGCTGAAAGGCAGAAATTTGCGGAACTAGTGAATTGCTTTCAGCACAAATAAGAACAGCAATTATATTGCCAGTGATTATTTTGCTCAGGCGTATAGCTTCGCATAGAGCTTCCAAGCTTGCCTTTTTGATCACATTATTGCGTTGCTCAATAAAAACTAGTATATCGTTACCTGCCATTAATTTATGCTCCCGCCAGTATTTCGTTCCTAGAAAATTGTTTGCTTTATCGATTCTGTTGCAACTATATTACTTTTGCCTCAGTATGCAAAAGCTGGACTAATGTTTTGACTTGCTCTTCGGGGCTGCCTTCTATTTTTCTACCTTGCGGACGTGGTGGTGGCAAGCTCAATTCTTTTAGAATAACTTGATTTTTTGTTTCAGCTAATGTGTCTTTGACCCCAAGAGCTTGTGCGTCTTTGATAGTGACCTCTTTACGCTTAGCAGCCATGATTTCTTTTATGGAAGGGTATCTAGGAGTATTTAAATCTTTCTGGGCACTAAAGACAGCTGGCAGTGTGCCAACTATAATTTCATGGGCGCCTTCAATCTCTCTTTCTGCTTTGAATTCTTTTCCTTCAATTTCAAGTTTAATAGTTAAATTCACTTGCGGCCAATTTAGTAACTCAGCCAAAATTGCTGGCACCTGATTATTGTCACCACCAACACCTTGTTGCCCACATAAAACAATATCAAAATCTCCCTCACGTATAGCTGCAGCCAGACAAATAGCTGTGCTTAGAGGATCAAGATCTACAAACAAATCATCTTTTAAATGCACCGCACTATCCACGCCACGAGCCAACGACGTTTTCAATACATCGCTGACCTCTGCCCCGCCTAATGAAAAGCCAATTACGTCTCCACCAAGTTTTTCTTTTATTTTGGCCGCTTCTTCAATGGCAAATTCATCATATGGACTGATAATATATTTGACACCGGTTGTTTCAATATGTGTTCTGTCAGAGGCAATGGCAATCTTTGTCTCTGTGTCCGGCACTGCCTTGATGCATACAGCTATTTTCAATTAATACCTCCGAAACTATTTTCAATAGTAATTATTTGGATGCTACAAACATGGTCAAAGCGTGATCTCCTGGAAGCTGCCCTACTTTAATTGCATACTCCAGACGAGTTAATTGTAAGCGCTTGTCTACTAAGTCGGAAGCAGTATGTTTTTTCAGGCGCTGCAAATCTTTTTCTATACTAAACGGCATCAGTTTTAAGTCTGCGGCTATTTGTTTGGCTATTTCAGTATTGGAAGGTTTGATGGATGTAGTTTTGCCAGACTGAGTGGGAGGATCACTATATTGTTCGTATAGAGCCTTTACTTTAATCCATTTGCTGAGCATGGTCTGCAAGGTAGCAAGGATAGGCATAGCATTTTGCTGAGCCAATAATTCTTTGAGATTATCCAGCGCCTGTCCAGTTTGTCCTGCGAGCCAAAAATCGATGAATTGAAAAATATGTCCTTGTGGCGAACAAAAATTGACCACAACATCATAAGTAATAATTGTCTTTGGTAAAACAGCAAGACTTGTTTTCTCGATTTCAGATGCTATTTGTCTTAAATCACCTTCGGCGCTCGTTAGCAAGTATTGAAGGGCAGCATCGTCTATAGTGGCATTATATTTTTTTGCCTCTTGCCGGCAAAAAGCCTCTAGTTTGAGGTTCTTCGAACCAGGAAAATATTTTTCCTTTGGGAATTCTTCAATTTGAGCGTATTGGGCTACTGCTTTTGACAGCTTTAAAGAGGAGTCAAAATTATAAGGACAAGAGAAAATCAAATAAGTGGTTTCCGGTACTGAAGCAACAATAGTTTCTAAGTCGTCATTTGTTGGGCTGTCTGATTTGTTCTTTTTATTTGTTTTAGCTGATTCAGTTTTGACGTCGTCAGTTTCTTCTGTTTTCGATCTTTTTTTTGTAAAAAAGTCGCAGTTTTCAACCAAAACAATGCGCTTGCCTTGTCCAAAGGGTATAGTGCTAGCTGCCTCATTTATGGCAGCTAGACTTGGTTTATGCAATTTGACAAAGTTAACCACACGCCACTGCGGCGCAAGCAAAGTTGATTTCAGTTGCTCTAAACGTCTACTTAGACTAAGATCCTCTTCGCCGGCAAGAACAATCACAGGCATTGTTTTATACCAAAACTCTCCAACATAAAAATCTATTTTGCTTCCACTGCGTCTTTCTTCAAGCGATTGCCAGTGACAATAAAGAATACTTTTCTGGCTACGGAAACACAAGCATCTCCCATGCGTTCCAAGAAACGAGCACAAAAAAGAAATTGTGCTCGCATTTGCGCGCTAGCTTGATCCTGGGCTCCCAAATCTGATAACAATTGCTTAGATAACACATCATGCAAATAATTAACTTGGCTATCTTTAGCAACCACTTCTTGTGCTTTTTTCTCGTCATCGGCGACAAAACTCAGCAAAACGTCTTGCATCATAAGATGAATAACACCTGTCATTTCTGCTAGCTCTGGCGGTATTTCTACCTTGTCTTGTCCTGCCCAAAATGCCATGCGACCGACTCGATGAGCGTGGTCGGCTATGCGCTCAAATTTTGCCGCAATTGCCGTACTGCCAACCAAAGACAATTATTACTTATGATGTTGTGGTCAATTTTTGTTCGCCACAA
>Ga0207134_1065_pt1 | contig 31872 bp, 26 predicted proteins | sample Alteio_BWMinHeat_12_FD_153527 | JGI IMG/M metagenome (GOLD analysis project Ga0207134, IMG submission 153527) | Enriched cells from forest soil in Barre Woods Harvard Forest LTER site, Petersham, Massachusetts, United States -... | ecosystem: Environmental > Terrestrial > Soil > Temperate forest >... | reverse complement strand
AGATAAAGCTGAAGACGAATTTATAGTCATAGCAGAGGGAAGACGAATTAGGAAATCCGAGCTAAAAGCTGCTTCAATTGAAGAACAAATAGAAATTATGCAGGCTTGGTTTGATGATAATTTTTCAGAACCAGCTAGGGCAGAAGGGGAAAATATATTCGTTGCAGGTGGCCCCTATGAACCAGGTTGGAAACTTTCGGCTAAGTTTGGAGAACTGGTTTCAGATGAAGCTTTACAGAAACTAACAAAAGAACTTGAGGAAATTTATCCTGAATGGGATGGAAAAGGTGAAGATGAAGATGAAGATGAAGATGAAGATGAAGGTAAAGGTGACCCTGGATTTTAAACTGGAGTAATAGTAGTGAGACAACCAATTCGGAAACAAAAAAGAGGCAGACCGCCGCTATGGCCTCCTACTACAATTGCCGATTTACGAAGACTGGCAAACGTATTGAAAGAAGAATGATTAAAGAAGAAGCTAGTCTCTAGCCTGTGCCCAAATTACATTGAACATCTGCATTTGTAAATTGATGATTCTTCTATTATCCAGCATTATTGCATCCATAGGTGGTGCCAATTGATGAAAGACAACAAATTTAGGAGTGATGATTAAGTTTGTGTCTATCACCACACCCGGTGGCAAGAATCGCAAGCGTTTTCCATATTGTTGCCCAAGTGCCTGTCTTCGTAGTGCTTGCTGAGATAGAACACTGAGAAACCGAAGCTTAGGTTGTTTTTTTGCACGGCGTTTAACAAAATTGTTGAAAAATCTGTGGTCTAAATTTTCCCATTTCGTTAAATCAGTTAGCACTAAGTAATCATCGTTTGGTTTTACAGATTCCAGAAGTTCTTCGTACAGTCCCTTGATTGCATTTAATCCTTCGTATTTTCTAATCACACCATAGTTTTCTGGATTATTATACAATTCCACCAGTTGGGGCATGTAGTTATCTAAAATAGCAATTCGATTAGATAAAACAGCTTGCAGAGCAGACGGTGGTGCGGCTATATAGCGTGTTTTGAACCCCCTAACCTCAGCATTTATAAGTCCTTTGATTTTTAGAGAATCAACGATGCTATAAACCGATGTTCTTTTAATCCCTGAATTTGCTGCCAGCTTTAATACAGTGGTTGGCCCAAGTCCAAGAGCAGCCAAATAGACAACTGCTTCTTTGTCATTCAATCCTATTTCTTTCAATATTTGCACTAATTTATAATTTTTCATAAATCTGTCAACAATTTCGACAATATTTAACTGCGAATACACCTAGATTTTATGCCCTTTGGCACAACTTGTTCGACAGATATGACAAAATAATTGAACACCTTTACAATTGACTCGCATTGGTAGGTGAACAAATATGCTTAAATACGACTTGCATGTCGCAACTGAATCTTGCGATGACGAAAATCTTGAACGAGCATTAGTTAATCTGGGATTAACAGACGACAAGTTAGTCAACAGACACTTTAATTTCTACGGTAGTGTCGCAGTCAGTGCTTGTCCACTAATTGAGCTTCACATGTCTAAAAAATATGGTCAAGAACAAACATCGGACGTGTTAACGAATGTGAGAAAAGATATTAAGCAGATTGAGGCACTGATGAGGCATTATCACGTCACTGGTTATGCTCATGCGGAAGTAACTCGTTCAAAATACGATTTGACAATTACTTCAAATAAAGAATTTTATCCCTGCATACCATGGCCTATAGCTCGCTTCCAACCAGGATTTTCAACAAAAGAACATAGATGGGATATACATGTTGCTATTCCAATTGATGAATTACCTTCTCAGTTGGCCACCATAATTGAACAAGGTGGCATGTATTCAATAGAGCGATTAAAAACAAGAAATGGTATAACAAGGATCTTCAGTGTCTATACTATACAGGGAAGTTGTCCGGCTAAGGACGGAAGGCTTTTATTCGATTCACTGGTTAAGTGGTTCCATGCAGTTAATGCCCCATATATAGAAATTAAAATGGAAACTTACATCACCCTGATTAAGGTAGGTAAACCGACAATTCTGCCGCCGGTTGTTGACCGTGTGCAATTTGTACCTGGTGTGCAATATCAACAGCCTTTAGTCGTCAATGCTTTTTAGACTCAGTTACAGGAAGTTGGTATGCACATAATTGGTCAAAAATCGGAAAAATATAATCAGCAATCATCTGCTTTGTCTTTGCACGCATTAATAGCCTGTTGGTTAGGAATGGTGTTCGATGGCATGGATACGAACAATTACATTCTGACGTTGCATCCTGTTATGTCCGAATTACTTCATACCTCATCTACTTCCACGATTGGTGCTTATGGCTCGGCGGCCCTAGCAATATTTATGGTTGGCTGGGCAGTCGGTGCTAACTTGTTTGGAATATTAGCAGACAGTATTGGTCGCACCAGAACGCTAATAATTTCTGTTTTGCTCTATGCAGCCAGTACAGGATTATGCGCTATCGCTCATTCATGGGCAGAAATGGCAATTTACAGATTTTTGGTTGGCTGTGGTATTGGTGGTGAGATTAGTATTGGTGGAGTTATGCTGGCTGAAATATGGAAAGGCAAGGCACGATTACATGCCACTGGCATTTTACAAACTGGCTTCCCCTGTGGACTGCTTTTACTTTCTGGCGCAAACTTGCTTATTGGCCAATTTGGATGGCGGTGGTTATATGTTTTAGGCACAATTCCGGCATTGCTTGCTTTTTATATCCGAACGAAACTAGATGATTCAAAAGATGCCAAAGAAGTTAGAAATTACAAAAATACGCTCAAAGAAAAGCCCGTTAATGAATTAACAGAACATGAAATAAAATATTTACGCCATCCGTTTGTGGAATTGTTTAATACCGACAATTGCAAAAAAACTTTAATAAGTGTGGCTATAGGTTCTTTTGTAAGCATTGGTGCATACGCTGTTGTCGCCTGGATTCCTGCTTGGATTAATCAATTGACCGGGGCTTCTGCCGTCAATGAAAGAAGTTATGCGGCTATATGTCAAAGCCTAGGCAATATATTAGGCTCAGGAACAGCTGGTTTGGTCATTTTATCAATTGGCAGAAAATGGGCTTTTCGACTTGCATTTATGGCATCTCTTATTATTTGTCCTCTTATGTTTTTGACGACAAAAGCATTTGGTACGCCGCTTCTTGTTTGGGCTTTTTTAGCTGGATTCTTTGTAATTGGCCCATTTGCTTATCTATTTATTTATGTACCAGAATTATTTGAAACACGTATTAGGGCCACTGCATTTGCGTTTGTTATTCAGGCAGGAAGAATTTTTGCTGGATTAGCTTGCTTGCTTAGCGGGCAGCTTGTAGGATTATTTGGTGGTTCTTATGCAATGGCTGGTGCTTCTGTAGCATCGTTATATGCAGTAGCATTTATTGTAACTTTCTTCACGCCAACTTCCCCAGGAGAAGTGTCAGAAGACAGGTTAGCCAGAGAATAAAGTAAAAACGGGTTTTCGATTCTAATTAATAAGAAGTTTTCAGATAGTGAGCAAGTCTTCGTAAAAAGCACCATATCGCCTTTCTGATTCAACCAGATGCACTTCGAGAATCCAGTGCCGTTTCTGTCCTTTTACATCTAAATCATTCATTGGTTTGTTATTATCTGTGCAGATATAGTTATCGGGACATTCACCTAAATGCTTTTCGTGAGGAAAAACACCAATCAAATGGCCAGCATGAGGCCCCCCATAAAGCCAGCCATGTTGCTTGCTACAATCAATGACGTAATTGAATAATTCTTTGCCGGTCATGTTTGGTTTGCTTAAATAATATCGTTTCGCTTCTTGAAATACTTTTTCCAATTCATCAATTATTGCTTGTTTATCTGGTGCATGGCCGACCAGGAAAGTTCTACCTAAGTCTGCTTCCCAATCTTCAAATACAGGGCCAAAATCCAAAAATACCAAGTCACCGTCTTGAATAGTTAAATTAGGTGGGTTTTCACGATAAGGACAAAGAGTATTGATGCCTGCACGAACAACTCTTTTATGCCAATATTTTTTTTATGCCAAATAACTCTTGAGCAAGTTGGTAAATTTTATCGCTCAATTCTTTTTCGGTTATTCCAACAGTTATTAGCCCACGTTGCTCCGTTTCACGAAATAGGTGTTCAGCCTTTTTCTTTGCTTCAAGCAATTCAGTTTCATTACAGACAGCAGTTGCATCCATAAGCTATTAACTTTAACCAGAAATGTTAATTGAAGATATATTATACTACAAGTAACCGCATCGTCATCAGATTTACATCGTTCCCCTGAGATTCCCCCCAAGTGTTGCTTTTACCATCCATTAGCTCTCTCAGTTTTCTATAGGCTGGTGCATCGGCAACTCTTTGCTCTGGCCTAATTATTGCGGCTTTTGCCTTCAACCTATCATATTTCTATTACTGGTCATACAGAAACATCGAATTTCCTAAGGACTGCTGTTAGACTTGTTTTCTTATCGGTCGATTCAGTACGTGTACCAATTATCAATGCACACGGCACACCAAACTCACCTGCTGGAAAAGTTTTCATGGTCGTGCCAGGTATTACAACCCCGTTTGCTGGAATTGTTCCCCGGAGAACTTTAACCGTTGCTTCTCGTACATCCATGATTTTAGTTGAGGATGTAAGAACAACGCCCGCACCAAGAACTGCTCCTTCCCCAACGTAAACACCTTCAACTATAATGCAACGACTGCCGATAAATGCATTATCTTCTATGATAACTGGATTGTTTTGTATGGGCTCAAGTACACCACCTATGCCTACTCCACCTGCAATATGTACGTTTTCCCCAATTTGAGCGCAGGAACCAACAGTAACCCAAGTATCTACCAAAGACCCCGCACCTACACGTGCTCCAATGTTTACAAACGAAGGCATTAACACACAACCAGGTTCAATAAAACTGCCCTTACGAGCAATTGCATTGGGTGCAACACGCACACCTTCAGTTCCATTCCATTTTTTGATAGGAACTTTGTCATAAAAGGTAAAATGGCCAGATTCCATTAGTTCTAATTTTTGTATTTTAAAATATAACAATACAGCTTTCTTCAGCCACTGATGTGTGTGCCAACCATTCGGCCCTTTCTCACAGATGCGTTTTTTCCCAGCATCAAGTAAGTTAATGGCTTCATTGACAGCCTGAACTTGACCTTGGTCAAGATTAGCTGCTTCAAAAGCTGCTTCAATTTTTTCAACTATATTAGTTTTCTCAGCTATACTACTCATGATTGCCTCGTCTCAAATGGAAAATTTTAAAAACTCAAGAACCTCGTCTGGCTAAATTATCAGTTGAATAACACAGGCTTAAATATTGTCATAAATTTACTCGATTCTGTAATTTTATCAGTGTCCTCAAAATCCACAACTCGCCGAACGGACACTCAGTAGCAGGAGTAGCTTAACTTCTCTTGTTCATATTTGTCAATTTAATCAACCGCTTGTTGGGATAAGGACTGAAACCTAATAACTTACATAGCTTTTTTATCATTGAATTTTCTTCTGTTATTTCCCCCTTACCAATTACATCCGATGATGCTTTTTTTCCTGCTGACTTGAAACGCTTCTTTGAGGGTACCAACGTCAAGCGCCAGTAGCCACTCACCCAAGTCGGCATCACGGTAAATAACAGTATTATTTTTGGTGTCGTATGCAATAGCCTGAAGATGCTTCGACAAGTTCTAGTGCGTGTGCGGAGCTGATGATTGAACAGACAATCAATCCTACTCGAAGCCACCGTTTAAGCTAATCGCCGTCATTTCTCTCCCGCCGTAATATCACTTAACCAGCCGCCGCCAAGTTGACCACTTATCCAGTTCAGTTGGTTATTTTTGCCAAAGTAAAATTGCAGCTCTAGCGAATTTAGCTTCTGTGAGTATTGGTCGCTGACTTTTTTTTCGCCTACTATATTTTCTGTTACGATTAGGTTATGGAGAATCCGTGCTTTTAATTGAGGCGAGGCGCATGTCGCTGGTGAATCGATAACCGACAGTGCCTTCTTATAAAAACTTTCAGCCTCCTTTGTTTCATCCATGTAGATGCAGGCGTTACCGGCATTATTTAGGCTGGTTGCCTCAGCCGATTTACTTAGAGATTGAGCCAAATTTGCTGCTTCGATTAACTTAGCTTTGCCCCTTCTAGTATATGCAAGGTCGGTATAAGTGTAACTGTGCCACATACTACCTTTTTCAGGAAATGCTTCAAGAGGCATTGCCAGACTAGTACCAGAGCGATGGAGGTTCCACCATTGTCTTAATTTATCTGACCAAAAAGCATCGCTATTCTTGCTAGTTTCATCATCAATTTTATGAAAAGCTGTAGCAATTCTGCCTTTCCAACTGGCATCACCTTTAGTTATAAAATCCTGCGCCGATGGATACTTGAATATTGCTCTAACTTCTTTCAAATTCTTGAAAGATTCTTTGCTTATAGTTTCTGGAAAAACACGCAGACAAGATTGGCCTGGTAACAATTCTCGGCTGTATCTGACCGTTTTTTCACAACATACAGTGGGCGGACGCTTGAAGACAGATTTTTCATTATTGTCTTTAAATTCAAAAATCAAATCAAGGGATTCATAAGAACCCTCGATTAAGTTTAATGGTTGTGCAGAAACATTTGTTAATATCACAGCAAGAGAATAATTTTTTAGTGAATCAAGTTGATTTGATGGTTCACTATAAGTAAATGATTTTACCAGGCGGATTTGCAGACCGTTTTCTTCTTGGGGTAATGGGCGGGTATCATACTCTGCAATTAATGCCGAGTCATCTTGTTTATAATTTTTATGTGCTACTTTGGCTATATCAGCAATTTCTTTTTCTTTTTGCTCTATCTTTACCAATTGCCGTTTATATTCTTGTTCTGTGTCAATGTTATGTTCTGGAGAATAGTACGTGGTAATAAATTTTTCTGGAGCAGAATACAATTTCACCTCGATTGGTGGTGATTCAAATGTGGTGTTTCTATATTTGAATATAGCTGACATTTTCACATTCCGCTGCTCTGCTGTATCAGGCTCAGGTGGATTTTCTAGACGGGGTAATAGCCAGCTACCGTCCGCCAAATCTATTTGTTCTACTATCACTTCTTGTGGTTGCAAGTGAAGGGTTTGCTGCTCTTGTATATTGTGGCAGCCAACTCTATTTAGCACAAACATTTTCCCTGATTGCTCGGTCAGGCGAAGCGAGACATTTCCATCTACAAACGGCGGTAAGTAGAATGGAATAGTTTGAACATCTTTTGAGTTATTAGCGATAACAATGTTCAACGTCTTTGACCCAGTTCTGTAATCTGGCACTGGCCAATTTAGCCCTGAGCCAATTAATGTTATTTCTAAATTCTTGGCCCTTGATTCCACCGCCCCGATGGGAGAGGCTAAAACTAGGCATACAAATAAAATCAAATAGGAAATATTAGTTCGTAAGCCAATCTTGTAAAGCACAATATCACCCTATTACTAACGATGTGTACCTAAGAATATCATTAACTTTAGTTTTATGCTGAGATGGTTTAACATTCACCATGTATCATTTAAACATTCTTCTATCTGATACAATGGTTAGTGTAGGCCAATATTGGCTTTGGGGACATCTTTTCCAGGAGCCTTTAAATGATACAGACAGAAAAGAGAGCTGTTATTTATTGCCGGGTCAGTACAGATGACCAAAACTGTGAGAGGCAATTACGTGACTTAAAAACTTTTGCTAAACGGGCTAAATATAAGATAGCAGAAATTTTTCAAGAAACTGCATCTGGGGCAAAATCTGACCGTATAGAAAGAGCCAAGGTATTGAAATTAGCTCAAGCAAGAAAAATTGATGCCATTTTAGTTACTGAGTTAACTAGATGGGGCCGTAGCACAATAGATTTACTGCAAACACTTGAACAATTGAATAAATGGAATGTTTCAGTTATTGCACAGACCGGCAGTCAATTTGATTTGTCTAGCGCCCAAGGCAAAATGATTGCCGGAGTGCTGTCGGTATTGAGTCAGTTCGAGTGGGATTTGATAAGTGAGCGTACTAAATCAGGATTGAAGGCGGCTATTGCCCGTGGCAAAACACTAGGCAGGCAGCCAGGACAAAATCCAAGTGATAAATATGCTAATAAAGTATTGAAACATCTGGTTGATGGCCGGTCATACAGATGGATAGCACATGACATGCAAATTAGTCCAACCACAGTAATGGCAATAGTTAAACGGAACAAAAAATCAAAAACTAAACCAAGACATTTAGCGGCATGATTGATAGATAATGCAATGCTTAAAACTAAATTATTGTCAACGACCAGTCCATATGTAATACTTACTGGAAACTTTAAGTTCACAGTTTTAGAATGAACGTATGATGCTATAGAAACCTACATGGTCTAAGGATTATGAATATAGGGACAAAACTTAGAATTTCAAGTTCGGAAGTATTTGATATTCTCACTACGGTGAGCCCCGCTGTTAAAGTGGGTAATATGTTGTTCTGCTCCGGGCAGATAGCCATTGAGCCGAAGACTGGTCAATTGATAAATTCTTCTGTTGAACAAGAAGTTCATCAGGTTATGAAAAATATTAGTGCTATTTTGCAAGCTGCTGGCGGTAGCTTCGATGATATCGTCAAGACAACTATATTTCTTACCTCTATGGGTGACTTTCCTAAAGTAAACGAAATTTATGGCTCCTATTTTAAAGGGATAGCTCCGGCTCGTTCCACCGTTCAAGTAGCTGGCTTATACAAGGAATTACGAGTGGAAATAGAGGCTATCGCTATTGTCAATCACGACAATTTGGAGAAATTATGATTACAACTATTGAAGCAGCAGATATTTTGTTGAAGGCCAGAATGGAGCGTAAACGTATTAATAATTTACCCCCGGCTTGTTGTCCGCAAGAGCAAGCATCGGCTTATCAATGTCAAAATGAATTAACGAATAAACTAATAGGAAATTATGGTGGGCAGATTATTGGGTACAAGACTGCTTGTACAAACGAATCAGCTCAGAAGCTACTAAATCTTGATGGGCCTTTCTGGGGCTCTTTGCTTTCAGCCTTTGCACAAACAAGCCCAGGACAACTAAAAACCGATAATTTTTTTATGAGAGTGATTGAACCTGAATTTGCTTTTCAAATGGCTATTGACCTGCCACCAAAGAAGACTGAGTATACAAAGGATGAAGTTAGCAAAGCTGTTGGTGCTATTTTGCCTGCTGTTGAAATTGTTGATAGCCGATATGATAATTGGACTACAGTTGGTGCATTATCTTTAATTGCAGATAGTGCTTGCAATGCTGCTTGGATTTACGGCAAGCCAAATAAAAATTGGACTGATTTTGATTTGGCTAATCATGAAGTGAACTTATATGTTAATGGTTCTCTTATACGGAAAGGAAGCGGGGCCGCCGTTATGGGGCATCCGTTAAATCCTTTGGTTTGGTTAGCAAATACACTGTCTAGAAATGGTAAAGGTTTGAAAGCAGGAGACTTTATTACGACTGGTATCACCACCGAAGTGTATTTGGCTCAACGTGGTGACCAAATTGTGGCTGATTTTGGAGCCATAGGTTCGGTGGAATTGAGTTTTAGTTAGAACAACAACGAATTAAACAAGAAAAAAGTTGGCTTAATTCTCACCTTGATATTTTGTCTGCTTTGCCAGCCAGTATCAGTTAGTTATGCAAGCAGCGTTAATATTAAACAGAAGTCACTAAAAAAGACAACCACTGCCCTTCATAAATTACCAATGGACAGCCATTGAAGCACTTCGTTGATAATTTCTATTATAAGACAGCACTTTATCAACGTCTATTAGTGGCACAGCAATTTTAGTGACTTGCCCATTATGAACAATAGTTAGATTTCGTAATTGTCCTGGTACACCCCTGCATTGGTCTTCAAAACGATAGAAGTCTACCTTTTGACCCTCTACTGCAAAAACTCTGTCACTTGAAATAATTCCAAATAATCGTAAGTTAGAAGGGGGATAGACAGTGGCAATAGTGCCATCTTCATTTATCAGGACACCCACAACCCCTACGGGAATTTCCCCATGGTTAGCTTGAGACTGGGCTTTCTTGGCATTTAAGTTGACTTTGATTTCAGTTGCTCTGTTTCCGTATCCTGCTTGAGCAGTAGTTGCAGTAGGGCAGGCGAACTGATTGTCGTTCATCAATCCATATTGTTGTGCTGGCCTGGGTGCAGCAGGCAAATATGTGCTGCTAGGGCTAGATGCTGCCACTGGTAGAATAGTAAAAATAGCAAGGCAAATGATAAATACCAATAGTAATGACCTACGCATAGCTCCTGCCTGCCCCCGCTTTTATTATGAGGGTAGCATAAACAGATAAAACAGAAATCGCCTTTTTGAGCGAATTATGATTGCCTATCTAATAGGTAGCGGCGGTCTTAAACGCAGATAACCGGCATCTGTGATTTTCTCTATACTCTGAAATTAACGCTACCTGTTCGTAGAGAACCAGACAATTTTAGAGCAAAATCCCTTTTGAGCAGACGTACATTGACTGGCTTACCTTGGCGAATTTGTCCGGCCTTCAATTCTTGAATGAGAACTGCTAACGTAACTGAGTCACCAACCGCCTTAGATACAATTCTCTTTTTTATTACCGGCTCAAGCCCAGTGCCACCCCAACAGAACTGATGCCCATTATATTCCTCTATCTCTTTAACTACAGCTGGAAAGGTTTGCCGAAGTTTTGAAACAAAAATTACCACCTCATAAAATGGTATGTCTGTTCTTGAGCCGGATTTTCTACTCCGGCAATTAGTACAGTATCCAGACCAATAATTGCTACCTGATAAAGGTGAACCACTAAACGAAGTAATTAATGTCATATCACCACAATGTGAATCTGGGCAAGGTTGAACCAATAATCGGTTTTGCCAGGATAAAAGTAAATATCCTAATGGCAATCTGCCATCTCCTTGAATATACGGAAATGAGCAATACATAAAGGATGGCTGGCAGAAAAAGTAATTCGCTACATTGAGAATTTTCTTTTCATTATTTAAAAGCAAGTCTATATTCTGGCAAAATAATTGCCAATCTTCTTGTTCTTCAATGGCAGGGCTTGCAGGCATGTAGCCTATGGAAGTAAGTTTCATTCAACGAATACCTTGATGGGCAGCTCAACTATGCTACTATTATTCTACAGGTTTAAGAGCAAAGTAACCGATGTTAACTAACATAAGCCAGCGACCATTTACCGCCACCTTTCATTGAATACCCTAAAATAGCTATGTACGATTTTAACTCGCTTTTGCAATATATGGCAGTCGTTTAGATTCTCCAATTATCAATTCAAATCTTTTCTTCAGTTTAGGTTTGAAGATGAGCGGGTTGGCATACCAGACGTAAGTCGGTTTACGAGTTGGCAATTTTTGTAATGGGCTTAAAATATGGTATTCACGTAGCTCGTTAAGTGCTTTTGCTAATCTACCAACTGGAAAACGTGCAGCCCTTCTTATCGTCCGCTGTCTAACGAAAATAGCTCCGGTTTCATCTACTTCAAAATGCTTATAAATTAATTCCAGTATGTACTTATAGTCAGTATCTGTATTATCTATTTCCAGCAAACCATAAGCTGCTTTAGCATCGACAAACATTTGTTTTAAATACTGCACTACTCGAAAAATAGTTTCTTTGTTTATTACTAAATTACTCGCCAATTTTTCTTTTGAAAAAGGTGACAATGGTGACAATGATGTAAATGGATTGATAAAATCATAGCGTTCTTCTTCAGGCAAACTGCAAAGAATATCTAAATGTTCCTGCACAAGGTTAGCAATATGTACTATTCCTGCAATGCGAAGCACCTGCCCAGGTAAGTTTACTATCCAGCCTTTTAACGCTTCAAATCTACTGTCTAAAAGAAACTCTACTTTAAGTTCTTCGAGTAGTTGAAGCCATAATTCTAGAGCTTCTTCATCAAGAGTAAGTATTTCAGGCAACCATTGTTTTGTATTTGCATCACAAGATATAACATTGAGCATAACCTCAATGCCAGCTACATAAGCTACAGCAGTTTCTTCAGTAATAGAATCTTTTTCATGTAAGTTGTATCTACCGGCAGTTGAATTATCTATGTTGAATAAAAGTTTCGAGGCTAACTCTTTGACATAAGGACAACTTTTTATCTTAAGCATCTTTAGTATTTCGGGTGGGACAATTAACCCGACCGCAGTACCAATATGATTTAAATCAATGTATTTGTCGTCTAGTTTTAATGTCTGCTTGCCATCACTGTACAAACGTAAAAAATCGGGGGAACTCATAAATTTCAACAAACTGCTATCATCTGAAAGAATAGCTAGTTTGCCCTTGTGTTCAATGAGCTTTAGATGCAAATTCTTTTTTGTAATGTCATTTGTAAGTATCAATTGAGATAACTTGGTTTGTGATGAAGACATCTTTTTTGCTTTAAACTTTGACGCTTCGTACAATAACCATTCAGCTTCGTTATCCTTATCTTTGTTTTGCGAATTTCTAGGCTCAATCAAGATATCGGCTTTGATTTTGGCAGCTTTATTTTTCATGTATCTAATTTGGGCTTTATCAACAGCATCCCTAAATTCCGGGTCGTGCCCGTATTCCAAATTATATATTAGCTTTTCTTGAAGGCTCTGTATTATCTGTTTTTCGATATCAATAATGGGCTTTATCATGGCGTCCAAAATCAACCTTCTTCGCTCGTTATCACAGACAGCTAGTGTCCAAAGGTTTAAAGGCTCAAGGTGTCTATTATCTTTAAAGGGCGAAACGGTAAATTTTCCTTGGAGGCAAGTGCTTAAAATTGACCATGCCTGCATTAAGGGTGTGCCAGCTGACACCTTATACTGATAAGAAAGTGCATAAATATAATTGCTGACCCATGGAGCCAAAAAATCACAGTCGATTTGGGGCAAATTAACTTCATTACTAAGGGTTGGCTCACCGCCAAAGCTATTAGCATTAGTCCAATCTGTGGCAATCAATTCGGAATTACTTTTAGCTAGATTTGGCAGACTAATGACTGATGTATTAACAACAGGGGCTAACTGTTCTGATGTAGTAGCAGCTTCTTTCAGCACCACCTGTTTTGTATCAATAGTTTGAATGTTCATATACTTTAGAACCTTAAATTGTTAGATTTGCTTAATTACTTCTTGAATCATATCCTTATTTTTAATATTTCCTAAAATATAGATAAATTTTGAGCAATGTTCTGGGGTTATGTGAAGACAAAACAATCAAAACCCTTAACTTCCATAATCAAAAAACCAGGAAATATTAGATATTATTAATCTTAACCCATAGGTAGTTTAAGTCAAATTTAAAGGCTTGCTAGATTTCAAGGGGTATTTTCTACCCAGATATTAATTTGTAGACGTTAAAAAGCATTACAGGTGCCGCTAAGACATTCTATTTAACCCTCATGTTTTGTAATTGTGCTGGCAGCAGTGATGATTGAAATACATTGGAGTCATCAAAAATGACAGCACCAATATTGTTGTTTGCCTTATGCACTTGAACCAATTTTAGCCCTGCCACCGGCAGCATTACTAAATTGCTACCTGGAACATTTTTCAAAGTATAGATTTCCAAAAGATGCTGCCATAAGTGGCGATATTTTCTTAGGGTTTTAATATCAATGCCCGTTAATTTTGCCAATGCCTTCTGGGACTTAATACCTGATGCTTCTTGCAGTTTATTTGTCCAGGAAATAATTTCTTCTTGCTTTACTTTTGCTTTTCGTTCATTAGCTAATCTGTAAGCATCAGATAAATTTAGCTTTTTACCTTTGGAATTTGAATAGACTAGCCTTCTTATTTGGGCATAGGCACTTATCTTTGCTGAACTTATCTCTTTACTAAAACCATTATGTTTTAAATTGAGCCATTTAGTCATTAATATGTCTCTATCTTCTTCATAGCCATATCCTAATGCTTTAATAACTTGAGTTCTATCACCATAAAATAAATAATGGTTGATACAGAATAATGCTTCTGCTCTTTGAGATTTATTAGTTAATCCATTTTGGTAATACTCTTTTCCTTTAAACCATAACTCTCTATTTATTCCTTTAGGTAATTGCTTAGGCCAGTTAGATAAAACAATCTGTGTTCTGTCATCTAGTCCAGTTGGTAGTACCAATAAGGTATCCTGTTGATTATCATCAACAGTTATATTGTTATATGTCTTCCCACCCCCTCCATTTATGACCTGCAAATTTGGCCGGTTAACACCAGCAGCAATTGATTCTGATTTTGGCTGTTTAGATAATTGTTTGAGCTGTTTAACATAAGCAACAGCTTTTCTAACTGCTGCCGGTGAATTTCTATAGATTTTCATATCATCCATAAAGTAGTTAATTGCATCTATAGCGGATAATTCATACCGTTCCCAGGTTACTTCCAAAGTTGATTGATTTAAAAAAGCAAAACCTAGTTGTAACGGTAACCTTAAGCCGAAACCTTTTGAATCCAGTCTGGAGCCTGGATTTGGGAATATCTCTAAATTGCCATTGCTCACTTCAAAGCCAGAATATTCAAGCAGATCCATCAACAGTTTATGTAATTGAAGACAATTTAGCTTGTTCCCACGTTGACCAAATGGAATATACAAATGGAAGCCGCTACTGTCGCTAGACTGATAGACCACACACTTTAATCCTGCTTTCTTCAGCACTTCCCTTAGTTTGTTAACTGATTCTAGGTTATGGTACTGTCCGTCAGCATCAATATCTATTACTGCAAACCACGTTTCTTTGCCAAACCGGCAACCAAAGATTTTTTCCAGCTGTTCCAAACAGATAGCTTTGAGCATAGAGCTATCTGCTAATCGCCAGCGGCAATCTTTCGCAGTAAACCAACTATCATCTAAGCCGTTGGGTTGTAGCCAGCGATAAATATAACTTGACCGATAAGAAAAGAATCTAAGAAATGCTTTTACAAGCTCATGCTCATCTTCAGGAAAATGTTTACGCCAGTAAAATCTTGGTTTTTTACTGGGTGAAGTATTTGTTGCTGATGTTACTTTGCCGGTAGGGGGTTTAACTTCAGTGAACTTTGGACTATAGACATTATTGATTTTGGACATAAAAAATACCAATGGTAAGCAGCACCCTTAGAGAGGGGCTTTAACCAAGTGCTCCGATTGCGAGGTTATGCTATCTTTACCTCTTTGCTCTATTTTTGACAAAATAACACTCTCCCGAAAGAATTAAACGCATTGCTGAATAATTCATACTTATCGCCAAAATATAAAATCGCTTGTCCTTGCGCTGGTACTTTTGGTTTACCTTGTGCATTTAAAAATTTAATTCTTTCTTTGGGAAAGCAAACAACCACTGATGCAGTTAGCAAATTTTGAAACCAACTTGTTTCTGTTGCATTATCAACTAGTACAATTGCTTCCTGTACTTCTTTATCGTTGAATTTCTGTACAAGTAAATCACAAAACTCTGTTATTAATGGTTCTACAGATGGTGGATTTAAAAACACCCTGCCTGTCCAAGCCTGCTTAAGACTATTATCTTCAGTAGTGTAAAACTTTGCTGCTTTAACAGTTTCATTCGCTGCTGCTGAAGATGCTGGGTCAACATCAATTTGTACAAGAACCTTACGAACCGCTTCAATAATTTCTGGCGGTGTACACCGTTCATTATTATCGTTATTATGGGAGGCATGAACACCGCTTTTAGATAAAGCCTCTGGGAAGGTCTTAGGAGTGCCATTTAACAATGAATTAGCAACATCCTGCTGTTCTTTTGGCTTTAGCCGAGATAATTTAATCAAATCATTTTTGCTATCGGCCAGCGGCAAGGTTCTAATCAACTCCATTACTTCAGGCACAATATCTTTTGCTATTTGAATGTCTTGTTGAATAGTCCTGAGGGCGGCCCCAGTCTTGTTAGCTGTATCAGTAGAGAATGACGCATTTATTGCGCCATTCTTTTTTGACCTTCCAGGTTGAGTTGGTGCTTGCGGGTGTAATGCTTCATATATTGATTTCCTTTTTAAAAGCTGTTCACTCCGTTCTAGCGCTGTCAATTCAGCCCTAATAAGGTTTTCATCTAGTTGAGCCAGTTCAGCATTTAGCTTAGCTAGGGATAATTTGACTGCTGGTATGGATGTCCAACCAAGTTTTTCACATGCTTTGAGCCTATGCAGACCAGCGATTAAGTGGTTATCCTTTGTAACTGTGATTGGATTAAGCAAACCAATGCTTTCTATGCTCTCCATCAATGGTTTTAAGTCTTTAAGGGTTCGCCTATCTTTCCCTATAGAAATAGATGTAATTGGTACATCTTCAATTATATTGCGGTAACTACCTCCATCACTATTATTGCTGCCATTACCAGGCCCCGGCTCGCAATCTATAAGTTGGTGACCGTCACTATTGACTGCGTCATCATCAGACTTCGATTCATCTGGCTTTTCAGTCAACTGAGAGTGGGTAGTGTTGTCTGCTAAATATTTGTTGTTATCAGTAATCATGTTTGTATCTCCTAATTCACTTGCTTTTTTTGTGGTCATGTTATGTATTGTCATTTTTATATTCTCCAAATGTATTTGTTCAGGAACACCTGAACATCTTTCTTCCTGTAACTTTGTTGTTAAGCATAGAAATTCCATGCTGTCTCACTTTTATGAGACTGCATCTAGTGTAGGTCTTTCAATTGCAAAGTAAAATTCCCCCTCTGCTAGCAGAGAGGATAGTATTTTGTATGGCAGGTCAACTACTCTCTATCAAGCCGTGGCCTGCCAATATTTTTTCTTTCAGCAGGCATGACAGGACTAATCCACTTTTTTATCGTTTCTATAGACAGCTCTCGGGCCTGATTTTTATCTGCCTCGTCACTGAACTTTATATGTAGATGGTGGTCAATGTATTCAGCCACTTCTTCTTTTATAAGTGAAGGATTGTTCTTCCATTGTTCTTTTGCAATCTCTTGTGCGAAGTCTTTTGCTTTATTATTGAAAATATTTTTCTTGACTCCACCAGACTTGGCCATTTTTATAACAACATCTGCTATTGCATTAGCTAAATCTGTTGGATTGTTAGCTTTATTTTGAATATCTTGCACAATGTCGGGGGTAAGCAACTTGTATATTGCTTTTTTTATCTGCAATTCCTGCTGTTGTTCTTCATACACCAACCAAGGCATTGCTTCCATCAATGCACTGTACATTTGTTCTAACCTAATCTCCGATTGTGACCCTAGATTTTTATCAATACGTTCTTTCATACAAGCATATATAGCTATGAGTTCTCCCATGGTCAAAATGTCAATCAAATAACAGGGTTTCTTTAGCTCATCGGCCCGTGCTATCAGCTTATCTAATAAATCATTATTGTTGCCTCCCGGCTCCAAGACCAAACCAGAAGAACTTCTTAAGAAGTCACTGGGATGAACAGATTTTTGTTGTTTAGTGCCCATAGGCAAAACTTTTCTCATTCATTGCCATTACCTTTGCTGTGTGTTCTGGAACTCAATGGGTATACTGCTGAAGTTTATCTGCCTCAGTTAAGGTAACGCCTATCCCCGCTTATAAATTGTCGCCTGCTGACACTAGAATCTTTCCCTTGCAGCTTTAAACCCTAACCTGCCAAAGATAGGGAAATAGCTTAATTTTCTTAAAAAACAGTGTACAGCCCATTGCCTGGCGGCATAATAGTCATATAATGCTATGTGTTAACTACAAATCTTAAAGGCAGCGCCATGAAAGTTTTAGATAAAAAAGACGACACCGAATTAACTTCAGACGAAGTTAGAGAAGATGTTATTCAAGTTGCACGGGAAGACTATAAAATGACAGTCCCTCAGTTCCTTAAAGCTGTCCGCTCCGGCAAACTAGATAAATCAAATTATGCTGTTCGGGAGTTATTGGTGTGGATTGAAACCTTGCCGGACAATGACCCGGTGTTTATTGAACGAAATGGCGGATAGTGCCCAAATTCAACGAGATAAAAAGTCTTAGCAAAAAAGTATTTGAAAATAGCAGGACTAATCCTGCTGATTTCAAGGAACTTTTGAATGAATTGCTAACATTGACTGTTGCTGCCGATGGTCATAAATTAAACCTTAGCAGAAAACCAAAAGGCGATTTGGGGCTAATTGCTAATCGTATAGCAGACAAACCATTGCTCTTAAATAATGGTAGATTTCTAAAATTTCTTATGAAATATACATGCGGCAAGGGCACTCCCTTGACCATAAATTATTCTTGTTTTCAATACCAATGTGACGAGGATAGATACAGTAAACGCTTTATTTTTAGGTATGATTACAATATTGCCCCTGAAGACGAATTGCATCCGGTAGCGCATCTTCAAATTAATGGCGAACTGAGCGAAAGAAATATAGTCAATAAGGAATTAGAAGATATAAGGTTTCCGATAGTCCGGCCATCTGTAGAGTCATTGCTCCTTCTGTTAATTGACGGATTTGGACTAAAACCTAATGATAAGACTGGTGATTGGCGTAAAATTTTAGATTATAGTGAAAGTGCTTTTCGTGAATATCAGGCAAAGAAGCTAATGTATTCTAAACCGTAGCTACGCATGGCAGACAATTTATATGGCAAAGACTAAAGAACCATTAGCAATAGGCAAACAACGTAATGGTGTTGTACGTAGGAGTGAAAATACCTACCTGGTTCGTATTATGGTTGATGGTCACCGTAAACACATCAATGCTGGCAATGACTATCAAGCAGCAATGTTATTGGCTGAGCAGGCTAAACATAAAAAAGCACAAGAAAGACTAACCGGACATAATAAATTAGTTGGTGAGTTGCTCAAAAGGAAAAGTAATTTATCTATAGGGGAGCTGGTTGAGCGTTATATCGAAACTCGCCAAGCAATATTGAAACCATTATCAATTAGATTTTATAAAAATACAGCTGTTTATCTCAAGCCAATATATGGCAGCCTTGCCGATGACCTAACGATAACTGAAATCACTGAATTTATCAAACAATTACAAGCTCAAAAGCTAAGTGCCAAAACAATAAATCATGTGCTTGCTTTAGCCAGAGCAGCTTGTAATTTTGGTATCAAAGAAAAATTTGTTGAAAAAAATGCTTTCAATGAGGTGCCAAATTTACGGTTGACAAAACATGAGCCAAATCCATTTAATAAAGCTGAACTGAGTCGTATTTTTGTCAATCTGGATAAGCATGTGCTGCCATATTTTATACTACAAGCTGCAACTGGAATGAGAACTGGTGAATTAATGGCCTTGCGATTTAAAGACATAGATTTTAAAAATAATAAGATAAGAATTACCCGCAGCAGATGGAGAAAGATTGAAGACAGTACCAAAACAGCTGGCTCGGAACGCACAATATTTATATCCAAAGATGTAAAAGAGATGCTCAAAGACTTAAAGAGTAGCCGCAGGGCAGGTGATTCAACCCCGTTAGTCATAAATAAAGATGGTGAGCCTTATCAGGTTTATTTGCACCGATATTGGAAGAAAGCTCTTAAAGCAGCCAAAGTAGCCTATAGGCCAAATTATGTTTTGCGGTCTACCTTCGCTTCAATGGCACTGCAAGATGGTGTAGACATAGCCTATGTGAGCAAAACACTTGGACATGCTTCAATTAGAATCACTACTGAAAAATACATGCGTCACATAAAAGGTGCTGACCAGCGTAATAGAAACAAGATAGATAAAATGATAGATTTACCCTCAATTACCTCTGGTCTTAAATAATCTGGCTACAAAATTGGCTACACATGATACCACTAATGCCCGAAACCCTTACCCAGCAAGCATCTTAATGCAACAAACCCACGGGTGCGATCCGTGCGCTCTACCAACTGAGCTATATCCCCACTGCAGGTTTTTTGTTCCAATTGAGCCAATGGGCATTTTGTGTCATTTAACAGTATTTGCTATTTCTAGGTCTCGCTTGATAACTAGTTTAGCTACAATGTTGGCTACACTTGCTTAAGTGTATTTATGGGAATAATAGGACAAGCCCAACCAGCAGCCAGGTCAATTTTACCATTATGCATAATTCTCAAGTAAATCCAAGATCAAAGCTAGCATTTTGTAGTTTACTGAAAAGTCTAAATTCCTTAAAAGTGTTTTTATTAACAAGAGCGTTAGCCCTATTGGTCTTAGCTTTTCTAATCTATGGGGCGATTAATTTTACTGACACTGTTCAAGGAACAGATTTTTCAACTATTGTTTATACAGCCGCACGCATGATCAAAGATGGTAATGTGTCAGCTCTTTATCCTGATTCAGTCCCGGCTAATTCTAACTATCTGTCATTCAATGATTATGCTCACATATGGTTGAAACATTTACCCACATCTTCCAGAGCAATTTTTTTGTATCCTCCCTTAGTTGGATTTCTTATAAAGCCGCTTGGATATTTATCGCTACACAAAGCTTTTCTTGTTTGGCAAAGCTGCTCAATATTGGCGCTTTTATTGTGTTCGATATTAATTTCTTTTGTCACAGAAAAGCAATGGGACTTATACTTTTTTATGAGTCTTCTCTACGCGCCCATATTTGCTGTATTAATTGAAGGTCAATTGGATCTAGTAATGGTTCTTTTACCATTGTCCATCGGATATTTTCTTTTTATGAAAGGACATCCGGTGGGAGCGGGACTTGCGTGGTCAATTTTGGCACTTAAACCTCAGTTTTTGCCAATTATTCTTTTGTTGATTGCCTCGTATGTTTTTGCAGGCAGGTGGAAAATTTTTTGGGGCTTTATGGCAGGAATACTGGGCATTAGTGCTGGTAGCATTATTTGCTTTGGTACCAATATAACCTGTGAATGGCTTGCATCTATAAAGAATCGCATGACTTTAGAAGACTACATTTATCCACATAGCAGTTATTTGATCAGCGGAGTACCAATGGCACTTTTTGAGCGACTTCCACACGGCATTAAGCCAGCCCTAGAGGCTGCGATTTATATATTGATACTGGGTGTTTTTGTTCATGCCGCTTTTATTTGCGGAAGGCTAATCAAAAGAGCTGGCGACAAATATACAACTGCTGCGCCCTTGATTTTTGTTTTGGCAATCTTTATTTTACCGTTGATTTCTCGCTATCTGTTATTTTATAATTTAAGTATATTTGCCATTGCTGCTATGATTATTTTTGGAGATCCTGTTTTTAACTCTAATAAGGCATTGATGCGAGACATAATTATTGCCTGGTGCTTAATAGATTTATATGTGATTGGTTTTTCGTTTTCCCAAGTGCAGTATATTCAACCCCCGCTTTTAATAGTGCTTTTAGTGTGGCTCTATATTCGTATCGTGCAGGAAGTAAGAACTTTTGAAAAATCTATCTGTGTCTGATAGTTTGGCCGAACAATACTTCGCTTGGTTGCGTTTTGCGCTGGCGTTGATTTTGACGCTTCCCATGATTGCTGTTGTAGGCAGTGGATCACTACTTACATTTTCACTACGCACTTTTATGCTATTGTCGTTGGTTTTGGGTAGTTCGGTGTTGATGGCCGCCTGGCTCTGGCGTTTGTTAGGACCGCCGCTTAAATACTGGGAAAAAGCTATAAAGAGCCAATCTACAATGCTGGAAAGAACGATTCTTAAGATGCCTCAGCGGACGGTGGCAATTAGTATAGTGATAGCCACAGCTTGCTCCTTATTGTTGGAATTGGTTTTTATACGTTGGCAGGCGTCCCTGTACGAGATATTTGCTTTCTACAAGAATTTTATGCTCTTAGCGAGCTTCGCTGGGCTTGGTATTGGATATTCTTGTGCGAGAAAGTGGTTGACGTTCCCGGTTTTTATGCCGCTTCTTGCCATAGTAATAAGTTCAATGGTTTTTCTTCGCTATGGGGTGCCAGAAAGTTGGCAATTTGCTTTCCACTTTCTGCCCGTAATTGAACAGCTGGCAATGGGTCGGTATGTTCCCTCATCAGTCACGCATTTTCTTTCCATTTATGCTTTTCTCACGGCGGTCTTTTGTATAACTGTGCTTCTTTTCCTGCCTCTGGGACAGCTTTGTGGGCGTTTAATGAATGAACTTCCTAATTTGCGTGCCTATAGCATGAATTTAATAGGTAGCTTGATTGGCGTTGTGAGCATGATTTTTCTCAGCCAGATGTGGACGCCGCCTGTGGTATGGTTTGCCTTGGCAATGTGCATGGCATTACCATTTCTTTTGAGCAGCCGGCGAGCACTCCTTCAGGGCGGCATTGTGTCTTTGTTAAGTTTAGCGGCTCTCGCAATGGCTACTCATTTTGGATATGAATCCATTTATTCGCCCTACCAGCTGCTACAACGTGGCAAAGGTGAATTTGGTTTGGAGATTCAAATTATTGCCGCCGGACAATATTACCAACGTATTATCGACCTTTCTCCTGGCGGACAAGGCGATCCTCGCTTTAAGCGTCTCGCTTTCTATTATGAGCTACCTTATCAATTTAAGTCGGCGCCTGATTCTGTTCTGGTAGTTGGTGCTGGTACTGGTAATGACGTGGCTGCAGCGTTGCGAGCTGATGCTAAACATATAGATGCGGTCGAAATAGATCCTGCTATCTATCAACTGGGTGTCTTATTTCACCCGGAACACCCATACCAAAACCCAAGGGTTACAACAACGATTACTGATGCCAGACAATTTTTACGAACAACAAAGAACAAATACGACCTGATTGTCTTTGGCCTGCTGGACTCACACACTGGCACTAGCCAGGGGTCTCAACTGAGAACAGACTCCTACATTTACACAGTGGAAGCGTTTAAAGATGTACGTGAGCATCTCAACGATGATGGTGTTGTAGCTCTGTCTTTTTCAAGTGTTAGTCCGCAATTAGATCAAAAACTAAAATTGATGGTCAAGAAAGTTTTTCAATTTGAACCCAAATCTATAGTTAGTGGGTATGACAAATCCTTTACGCTTATTCAATCGAAAAGTGGTTTGCTGAACACCCCACCCTCAATAGAAGCATTGGCAAAAGCTGGAATTTGCAGAATTGACAGCCCGCGAACCACCAACCTTGGAAGGATTGATCTTTCAACGGATGATTGGCCATTTTTCTATATGGCACGACAAGCATTCCCGCTGTCTTATGTTCTTGTGCTTATGCTTATAGTGGGACTTACGGTGGCTATACTGTCGACGATTCAAGGGATAGGAATCAAAGTTTCTTCAGGTGGCCTGGCGTTTATGTTTTTGGGCATCGGATTTATGCTAATCGAAACCAAGGCAATTACTGAACTGGGACTTTATTTTGGCAATACCTGGCAGATTACAGGAATTGTCATTGTTGCCATTCTGATCATGGCATTTATAGCGAACCTTGTAATTGAGCGATTTAAACCTAATAATGTTTTCCCGCCTGCAATTTGTCTTTTGCTCAGTTTAGGACTCGGCATGTATTTGCATCGAAGTGGAACATTGACAGCTGAAGGGGCAGGACCCATGATTGCCACTGTTGTTTTAACGCTACCTGTCTTATTTTCCGGTCTGGTATTTTCAATCTTACTTAGCAAGTACAAAGATATTGGGGCAGCTATGTCGATGAATATTTTGGGTGCACTGGTGGGTGGAGCGCTGGAGTACCTGGCTTTGTGGGCCGGCTATCAAGTACTATATGCGGTGGCAATCATGGTTTATGTATTGGCCTTGCTTTGTTGCCTAAGGTCAGGATTGAACAATCCGACATCCTAAATGCTCTCGACAACGCGGAGATCGACATAAGGAACGATGCGTATATCAGACAAAGTCAATAGAAGATTATCTTATGGCCATTTAAATATCTTGACTTCAAAAATTTTCGCCGCAATGGCTTACTATTAGCAAGTAGATAAGGCTGTTTGGAGAAAATTATGTTCAAAAGAGAATATTTTGTCTTGGTTTTAGTCTTAACAACGTTATTAGCTTTTCCCTACATTAGTAACGCCGAAAGCGGTGGCGCTTCTTCTGGTTTCAACGCCGGCAATCCATTGGGTAAAATAACGCCTGGTAAGCCTGCTCCTAAATTTGAATTACCAGACACTAAGGGTAATACAATTAAGCTGTCTGATTACAAAGGCAAATATGTAGTTCTAGAATGGTTTAATCACGGTTGTCCGTTTGTGAGAAAGCATTACGATAGTGGCAATATGCAAAAATTACAAAAGGCATACACAGGTAAAGGTGTCATCTGGCTTTCAATCTGTTCGTCAGCTCCAGGCAAGCAAGGCAATTGCAGTGCCTCTGAGCATAATACAATGTTTGCAGAAAAGCATGCTGCACCAACCGCGGTACTAATGGATGTAGATGGCAAAGTGGGACATCTTTATGGTGCTACTAGCACGCCAGACATGTTTATTATTGATCCAAAAGGCATTTTGATTTATGCTGGTGCCATCGACGATACTCCAGGAACGGATATTACTGAAATTTCTACGGCTAAAAATTATGTCAAGCAAGCATTAGATGAAAGTATGGCTGGTAAACCAATAACAACCGCCCATACTCGTCCATATGGTTGCTTCGTTCACTATTAAAGTTGGATAAGTAATTAAACTAGCTTCTAGCCAAGACTATCGAGAACTGCCTCGATTTCTTTGAAAATGCAAGTGAGAATCGGTGTGTCCTTTAAAGTATACATACTGGCTTTGGACTCGCGCAATTCTTGTACAAGATCAAGAAAATCAGATGGATGGTCAGTTTCAAAAGCTACCACAAAGTCTTGATCATCTAGTCCAAAAGAATAAGTGGTGTTGAGTTTGACTGATGGGTACTTATTACCTATTTTAATATGTTCGTCCATGAGTTCTTGTCGTTCGGGCATTGATAACATGTACCAGTCTCGTTTTTTGATAAACGGATAAACGAAGAAGTATTTATGTTTGCCCGGTTTTATGTGCATGCGATCTTCTTGATGTTCAGGATCTATGCGATCAAGATACATAGACCGCTTGGTCATGGCTAAAAAAGAATATGGGCGTTGCATATATTGACCCAAACCAGTTTTACATAAGTCGGTAGCAAGATTTTGTATTGCATCCATTTCATAAGAAATAACCCAGAGCATGATATCTACTTCTGCCCGCATGCCCATAGTTGTATAGGCTAGGATCTGACAAGTTTTTTCTTGAACATGACGTTTCACAACGGCAGCAAATTCTTCCTTGCCGTTTGTCTTTTCACTCTCGGGCAAGCGTCGCCAGGCAGGGTCAACTTTGAAGCAGGCAAAGCTGACAAATTGCCGGCGCAGAGGGGTACTTGGCTTTGTTTCTAGTTTGTGTTCAGTAGTCGTAGAAGTCATTTTATTTTCCTTATTTGTATTAGCTAACATCGATTGAGAATTTACTTGTGCTTCAGTGATGGTTTCAAGGTATTTGCTAAATGCGTAAAGAAACAAATTTGCGTCTACCTATCTGCAAAATACTTTCGCTGGTTATTCCTTGCGATCTTGCTTCTTCTAATAGCTGACGAAAATTTACATTGGGATTTATGATTGTCTGTCCATTGAATTTTACTGCTCCTTCATTTATTAATCGTTTTGCCTCCCCTGTTCCGGAAACCAAATTGGCTTCAACAAGAATACGAAAGAGTGGAGTATTAGGTTGTACTTCATGAACACGAATATCGTTGAGATCAGGCAGAGCCCTTTGGCTGTGTAATTTATCCCAATTTTCTACTTCGGCTTCTGCAGCTGCATGGCCATGATATTGAGAAACAATTTGTTTTGCTAGTTTCAATTTAATATCTTTTGGGTTGCCACCTTTAGCAAGGTCTGCTTCAAGAACAGATATTTCTTTGCTGCTTAAAGTGGTGGTAAGACTAAAATATTTGATAATTAAGTTATCTGGTATGCGCATGCATTTACCAAACATATCAGCCGGACTATCTTTTAAAGCAATATAATTCCCGAAGCTTTTAGACATTTTCTTTTCACCATCGGTACCTTCTAAAAGAGGCATAAGCATGGCTAACTGTGGCTCAAGACTATAAAATATTTGCACAGCACGTCCTTGTAAAAGATTGAAGCGTTGATCAGCGCCACCAAATTCGATATCGCATTTTATAGCCACAGAATCGTAACCTTGCAGTATCGGATAAAGAAGCTCGTGCAAAGAAATGGGTAATTGTTTTTCCATTCGCTCACCAAAGACTTCTTTAGCCAGTAATTGATTTACTGTCACAGAGCTGGCTAATTTTATGATCCCATTTAAATCCAGTGGTTTTAGCCAATCGGCGTTGTTAGTTATTTCGGTTTTCTTTAAATCAAGAACCATACCTAATTGGTCTAAATAAGTTTTAGCGTTTGACTGCACATCTTCGTCGCTCAGGGGCGGCCTGGTAATGTCTCTTCCGGAAGGATCGCCGATACGGGCAGTAAAACCCCCAATGATAATGACAACCTGGTGTCCATATTCTTGGAATTGCTTTAACTTTTGAAAAACGACGGTATGACCAAGATGCAGGTCTGTAGCAGTAGGGTCAATACCAAATTTGACCCGCAACGGTCTTTTGTCATTTTTTGCCAATTGCAGGCGGACTGCAAGGGCCATCAAGCCGTCAGGCAGGATTTCCGCTCCACGTGCTAATTCCTTAGCTTGTTGCAAAATGGCTGGATCTATCTTTTCTGGATCTATCATTTTTAGTTTTTCAGTAAAATTGGCGTCCGTTGCTGACCATTCTGCCTAACTAGGCAGCTCATTTAACTCAAGCTTCCATAAGAATAGCTACGAATCTTAGCATGATTATAAAACAGACTTGTCTCATGGTGGCTTGTCCGTTAATCTATCTGAAGAACTTGGCAATCAACTTTACAGAAGTGATTAGACGAAATGCTGTGACTGATTGAACAGTTAGCTCTATCGAAATGCTTGCGAACTGACGATATAATCCATGAACCCTGAATATAGCCCACAAACAATTGAAGAAAAATGGCAGCAGCGTTGGGAGCAGCTTGGTATTTATCGGGCTAACGATTTGGATAAGAAGAAGAAATTTTATTCTCTGGTTATGTTTCCGTATCCTTCTGGTGATTTGCATATGGGACATATGCGTGTCTACACTATCTCTGATGTGATCAGCCGCCACCGTCGTATGCTTGGCTATAATGTTTTAAATCCTATGGGTTGGGATGCTTTTGGTTTGCCGGCTGAAAACGCAGCCATGTCTCGCGGACGACATCCGCAAGAATGGACACAAGAAAATATCAAATATATGCGCGATGAGCAATTGAAGAAGCTAGGCACAAGCTATGATTGGCAGCGGGAAGTTACTACATGTAATCCAGATTATTATCACTGGACGCAATGGTTATTCTTGCGCTTTTTCAAGCACAATTTAGTTACGCGCAAAGAAGCACCAGTCAATTGGTGTCCAGAATGCCAGACAGTATTGGCTAATGAACAAGTGGAAAATGGCAAATGTTGGCGTCATGGAGACATTGATGTCATACAAAAGCAAATGAGTCAGTGGTTTTTGAAAATCACTGATTATGCTGAGCGCTTATTGCAAGACATAGACAAATTAACAGGTTGGCCTGAGCATGTGAAAACAATGCAAAGAAATTGGATTGGCAAATCTCAAGGTGCCGAGTTGTTTTTCACTGTGGAAGGTAAACCCAATGCTCGCATTAACGTATTTACCACTAGGCAAGATACTGTATTTGGTGTCACATATTTAGTTTTGGCACCGGAGCATCCATTAGTTTTGGAACTAACGGAGCCTGGTCAAAAAAAGGCTGTAGAAGCTTATATAGACTCAGCTAAACATAAAACTGAATTGGAGCGGATGGCTGCCGAAAAGTCAAAAACTGGGGTTCCCTTAGGAAGTTTCGCCATTAATCCTTTTAATGGTGATCAAATTCCTATATGGATTTCTGATTATGTCTTAGCGAGCTATGGTACTGGGGCTGTAATGGGTGTGCCAGCGCATGACGAGCGCGACTTTATTTTTGCTAAGCTTTTCAAACTGCCCATTAAAGAAGTAGTTTCACCAGATGGCCAAGTTGCTCCAGAACTTAAGGAAAGTTATTTAGAACCAGGCATCCTAGTAAATTCTGGCATGTTTAATGGTTTGAATAATGAAATAGCGAAAGTAAAAATAATTGACTGGGCTAAGTCAAATAACTGTGGCTCAGCGCGCATACAATACAAAATACATGATTGGCTGATTAGCCGCCAGCGTTATTGGGGATGCCCAATACCTTTGATTCATTGTGCTAAATGTGGCATTGTACCAGTGCCGGAAGAAGAACTACCAGTTGTGTTGCCCGTGGAGGGGATAAGTTGGGCGAGGCAAGGCGAAATTCAGCGAGCCAATGGCGGTGAAGAGCCGGCGGAAGTGAGCGCAGCGCTTATAAAAGGATCACCTTTGGCTAAGCTTTCGAAATGGCTCGACGTCAAATGTTTTAAGTGTGGGCATGCGGCTAAGCGCGAAACTGATACTATGGATACTTTTATTGATTCCAGTTGGTATTTTTTTCGTTATGCTGATGCTAACAATAAAAAAGAGCCATTTGCTTTTGATAAAGTCAATTACTGGATGCCTGTTGATCAGTACGTAGGCGGTGTTGAGCACGCTATTTTGCACTTGCTTTATGCACGCTTTTTTACTAAAGCTTTTAAAGATATGGGACTAGTTAATTGTGATGAGCCATTTACTAATTTGCTTTCGCAAGGCATGGTCACTATGTTTTCGCCGCAATCTAACCGTATTGAAAAAATGTCTAAGTCTCGCGGTAATGTTGTCGGGACCACATCCTTTTTTAAAGAATATGGCGCTGATTCGGCAAGGCTTTTTAGTTTATTTGCTGCTCCACCCGAACAAGAATTAGAATGGTCCGAAGATTCGGCTATTGGTCAATATCGCTTTGTGGGTAGGTTGTGGCGCCTTGCTCATACATTGAAAGAACAAAAATTAATTGCATTGCCTGCTAATATAAATTTTGACACTGCTAACTTACCGCCTGCTCTGGTGGCTCTGTTGAAATTGACTCATAAAACAATTAAAGCTGTAAGCCAAGATCTAGGGGCTGATAGATACTTGTTTAATACCGCTATTGCTAGGTGCATGGAATTACTCAATGGACTCTATAAGTTTATCGGCGATAAAACAAGCCGCGATGGTGACAAAAATACTTCGGGCTCAGAAAATACTGTCCCTGTGCTGGAAAATAATGGTGGTAAGGGGATGTCTGTGACTGTTTTCGATCAAATGGAACGGCAGGTACTTACCTTTGCCTATAGTAATCTTTTGCTCTTGCTGGCCCCTATGGCACCACATGTTACAGAAGAGCTCTGGCACAATTTAGGATTTACAGATAGCGAGGGGGAGTCTATTCATGTGCATAATTGGCCAGCGTATGATGAAAAACTGACGATAGACGATGAAATTGAATTGGTCTTACAGGTTAATGGCAAGATTGTGAGCAAACAGATTGTCCCACGTGGTTTAGAAAAGTCAAAAGCCGAGGCATTAGCGTTGGCTGATAATAGGGTGCAGATGAAAATTGACAGTAGACCGGTGCGAAAAGTAATAGTTGTGATAGATAGATTGGTTAACGTGGTAACTTAAGTATTGGGGAGCCCAATTTTGCCGGGAAGTGACTTAAATGGCTGAGCTTTACTAAAGATAAAGATGAAACAACAACAACAACCGGGTGTACATCGACAAATTGATGTGGTGGAGCGAAAAACGCCGCCAATTTTGTCAGGAATTTTGGGATTTATGGTACTGCTCGGCTATTACTTTTATCGGTCATCCCATAACATTACTTGGATTAATGAACACACATTTCAAGCTAGTAGATTTATTGACTTTTATACTTCTCACCAATACGCCAATATTGGCAAAATGTTGTTTATGGCTAATTTTGCCACTATCAATATCTGGCAATTGCTTTTGTCTATCTACTTTTTGTGTGTCTTTTCGATTCCTGTTGAAAAAAGATTGGGGCCAATCCGGTTTATCGGACTGGTCGTATTGGCTGGCACCATACCCTGGATTATTCAATTTTGGGATGTTATTTGCAATCCTGTATGGCCAATGGCTTTTGAGCACTCGAAGCTCAACACATACTTTTTTGGACCAAGCTTCATAACCCTAGTTTTTGCTAGCGCTTATATGGTGTTGGTGCCTACGAAGGAAAAAGATAAAACTCAGTCACGATTATATAGAAAAGATCGGACAGAAATATTCAATAGGACTGAGACGAAATCAGTTGCCGAGCGCTTTGGGCTTGCCCCCAATCTATTTTTCTCTGCTGTCATAGCCTATGTGTATATTCAGCGCTTCGTTATGATTTATTTGTTTAGCGATTATGACACTGTTGGATTTTATTCAGGACTGAGCGCCCTGTTCATTGGTTTTTGTTTATCTAGTTTTATTCATGCTGGTCTTGAAGATACTTTTCAGGAGCATCCGCTTAAACATGCTGCCATAAAACAGTATTATGAATTGCTAGATCTAGATGTAGAGCATATAAATGCTGTCAGAGGGGCGGCAAAAGGACTTGGCTTACCGGACTATCAAGTGGAAGAATGGGTTAAAAAATCCAAAGGCAAGTTACGACCTATGTAAGACTGCTGCTATTTTAAAAATTTAGCATGCTAAGATATGACATCCTCGATTATAAAGTATCTAAACGATGTCTAAACTTTCTCAGCCGCCTGCGGTGACAATAGGCATAAAGATAAGCTGGCCAAGGCTTATGCAAGTCTTTATTGACACGTTGCTGGTCAGCTTGGCTTTTGCTTGTTCTTATCTAATTAGATTTGATGGACATCCTGAATATAGCTATATTCACCAATTGGTGCTGCTTATAGTACCTATTTCGCTTGCAAAAATAGCTGCTAATTGCTTTTTGGGTGTATATCGCCGCCTGTGGCGCTATACCGGATTGACGGAAGTAATGGAATTGGGCTTATCTCTTTTCATTGTTACCGCAGCTTTGCTCGTCATTCGTTTACTGGGATGGCTCAATATTGATGGGCGTCAATTGTCTCTTGGCATTATCCTTATTGATTGGGGGCTTAGCTTTTTAGCCCTTGTTACTCCGCGTATATTAAGGCGTCTACAGACCGAGCACAGCCAAAGACGTCACTGGCGGCAACCGGTAAGGCGGAGAGCACTTTTAATAGGGGCTGGGGACGCGGGACAATTGGTTTTAAGAGAACTCAATCAACGCCCGGACCTTGGCGTTGATGTGGTGGGTATGCTTGATGATGATCCGGAAAAATTGCGCAGGCGCATAGGATCATTAACTGTATTTGGTACTACTCATGACTTAGCTAAACTGGTTGATAGTTTAGCTATTGATCAAGTGATCATTGCTATGCCTTCAGCACCAGCACCGGAAATTCGCCGTATAGTTGATGTTTGTCGTGAGGTAGAAGTAGAAACAAAAATTTTACCGGGGCTTTTTGAGCTCATCAATGGCCGTGTTAGCGTGAGCCAATTGCGTGAAGTGTCTCTTGAAGATTTGCTTGGCAGAGAACCAGTCAAACTAGATACTGCTGCCATAGCTGGTTATCTGGAAAATAAATGTGTATTAGTTACTGGAGCCGGCGGTTCAATTGGTAGCGAACTGTGTCGACAAATTGTTCGCTATCAGCCCCGCCGGCTTATATTATTGGGTAAAGGAGAAAATTCTATTTTCTCCATCTACCAGGAATTGCAAGGCAGACCGGAACCGGTAGACTTTTTGCCAATAATTGCTGATATTCGGGATGAAAATAGATTGGAAAAGATATTTGACAGCCTGCGACCGGATGTTATTTTCCATGCTGCCGCACACAAGCATGTACCTCTTATGGAATCAAATGTTTGTGAGGCGGTAACTAATAACATTTTTGGTACTCAGGTTGTGGCTCAATTAGCTTCTCGCTTTGAGGTGAATACATTTGTTTTGGTTTCCAGTGACAAGGCA
>Ga0207134_1063_pt1 | contig 32398 bp, 32 predicted proteins | sample Alteio_BWMinHeat_12_FD_153527 | JGI IMG/M metagenome (GOLD analysis project Ga0207134, IMG submission 153527) | Enriched cells from forest soil in Barre Woods Harvard Forest LTER site, Petersham, Massachusetts, United States -... | ecosystem: Environmental > Terrestrial > Soil > Temperate forest >... | reverse complement strand
TGCAGATGGTGCAACCAGTACTGCCGTTGCGATTCGCGCCCTAAAAAGTTTTGGTGCAAAATCTGTTAATTATTTAGTTCCCAATCGTTTTGAATTTGGCTACGGTTTAACACCTGAATTAGTAGAAGTTGCATCCCGAGAATTCTCGCCGGATATGATTATTACAGTAGATAATGGCATTGCCAATCACGCGGGGGTGTTAAAAGCAAAAGAATTAGGTATTAAAGTATTAATCACCGACCATCATTTGCCGGCAGAGACTTTGCCATTGGCTGATGCAATTGTGAATCCAAATCAATTTCATGATGAATTTCCGAGTAAATCTATTGCAGGTGTGGGCGTTATTTTTTATGTCATGTTAGCTTTGCGACGTTTCTTGAGTGATCAAAATTGGTTTGCAAAACAAAATATTCCTGAACCCACCATGTCGCGCTTATTAGATTTAGTGGCGCTAGGAACAGTCGCTGATGTGGTATCTCTCGATCACAATAATCGCATCATGGTTTATCAAGGATTAAGACGCATTCGTGCGGGACAATGTATTCCTGGTATTACGGCTTTATTACAAGTCGCTAAACGCAATCAAGCGTTAATCTCTTCATCTGATTTGGGTTTTTCAGTAGCGCCAAGATTAAATGCTGCCGGAAGATTGGATGATATGTCTTTAGGGATTGAGTGTTTAATTACCGATGATTTAAATCATGCTCTTCACATTGCGGGAACGTTGAGCGAATTAAACGATGAGCGTCGGCTTATTGAAAATGACATGAAAACGCAAGCCATGTCTATTTTAAATTCTGTTTTACAAAACAAACAAACTTTACCTTTAGGAATTTGCTTATTTGATGAAACTTGGCATCAAGGTGTCATTGGCATTTTAGCCTCACGCGTCAAAGAACATTTTCATAGACCTGTGATTGCTTTTGCGTTAGGCAATGACACTGAAATAAAAGGTTCCGCGCGTTCGATTTCAGGTTTACATATTCGCGACGTGTTAGCAGATATCGATGTCAAAAATCCAGGATTAATCAAAAAATTTGGTGGCCATGCCATGGCCGCAGGTTTAACGTTGGATAAAAATAACTACTCAGAGTTTTCTCGTTTATTTAATGAATTAGTCTCTAAAAAATTAGGCGCTAACCACGAAGGGCATGTATTTTTATCCGATGGTGAATTAACGCAAACTGAACTAGCTTTAGATATCGCAGAATTATTACGCGAAGCGGGCCCTTGGGGTCAATCTTTCCCCGAGCCTGTATTTGATGGCATTTTTAAAATAGTCGATCAGCATTTAGTAGCAGGTAAGCATTTAAAATTAAATTTACAAAAAGAAGAACAATTATTTGAAGCCATTGCTTTTAATGTCGATTTAAAAGCGTGGCCCAATTACCGAGCCCAAGCAGTCAATTTAGTTTACCGCTTGGATGTGAATGAGTTTAGAAATAAGAAAAAACTGCAGTTGATTGCAGAATACTTGGAAGAAGTGTAATTAGCGCTCTAGTTTTTGTTCCGGCGCTGGTTGAGTCGCTAAAAGCTGTTCTAAAATTAATTCACCTGTTGTTTTTCCCCAGCTGAATCGGTTTCGATGCTTTTTAAGCGCTGTTTTAAATGCTTCAAGATCCTTATTTATAATTGCATCTTGAATACTTTCATATTTTTTTGGGTCTTTTACAGCCATTTCATCAATATAATCATTTAATGAGAGGGTGATATTAGGAGAGGAAAAAAGACCAGTACGCCAGCTCCATCCTCGGATAGTGACTTTCTTATTCGCATCAATCTTCTCTTCTTTATCTTCTGCGCCATTTAATGTCAGAATATAAGGGTAAGTTTCACCAAGCTTCCTTAAGGTGTTTTGAATGAAATCTTTTTGAGCGCTATCTAATTGAGTACTAATTCCTCCACCGATGGCGTATTCATCCTGTTTAACGGTGTTTTGGTTTTGCCATCCCAAAACTGACCATCCATTTTTTAGAAGGCTTTCTAAATAATTCAGATCATCTTCTAACATTTTTTGGGTGGGCTTTCCTATTCCTCCGATTTCTAGGCAAGTAGTAATAGGTATAATACGCACCCAATGTTCAAGACCTTCTTCTTTTAAGCTCTTTTCTACTAACTCTATAACTTTTGCTTGGTTTCCACCCGATATACCCGCAGCGGCTAAGCCTTGCTCATAAGCTTCGCGTATTTGTAGCGTTTGCTCATGATTAGCGGAATAAGTAATTGCAGCACCGACAAAACCTGTAGTTTCACTCAGCGTTTTAAATTTTTTGAGAATTTTTGTTGCTTGTTCTTGGTCGCTAAGACGATTAAAATCAACTCTAAACGGTATAAACGGCATACCCACTCCCCGCAATAATTCCTAATAAAATAATAGTCTGAAAAAGATGATTAATAGGGAACCCAAAAAACTGCTTAAAAACGAGAGTTATGCCTATTAAAAATAATCCAGTAATTATACCACACCAATTATAAATAATAGCAATTAACAGCATAAAAGCGAGTGTTAATAAAAGCTGATTGGCTAGGGTTGAAGCAAGTAATAAGCCAAAAACCAAACTCAAAATAAGTCTGTTTTTTTGTTTTAAAACATCAACTTCAGGGAAATAAGTATCTAAAGTTATTAGGCCAAATCCAATGATCAGTACGCCATTTAAGTTTGCGAGCCAGTTTAAGAAAAAATGGGAAGAGGATAATAAAAAACTGCTAATAGCCGTGATGATGCTACTGCATAAAATAAATTTTAATAAGGGTTTTACGCGATTGAAGATTAAGCTTGGGCCGATAAAACGATGCGTGAGCATGAGTAAAAAAGCTGCCTGTAAAGTAAAAATAGTTGCCGCATAAAAAGCAGGGCCTTTGACTAAAGAATAGGCGATAAAGCTTCCTAACCAAATACCCGGAAGAATGCTTAGACCGCGCATAAATATAAACGCACAAGCAGTTCCACTCGCAAACCACAGGGGAGTGGGATAAAGTGTTAAAGTCGTTAGCATTAAACCCATGTATTGTAATAATAAAACAGAAATATTTTCTGTGATGATGCGACGCAGAATTAATTTTTTAAATGGATTCATAGAAAGAGTGTAACAAATGATTACGAATACTCAAGGTGAAATCTTAGCGCCTAGTATAGAAAAATTATTTAAAAAAGTTCCGCTTAGCGCGCAAGATATTTTTGTAGATTTGGGCTCAGGACGTGGGCAAATTACCAAGCAAGTTTTTTTGCAGACTGAGGTTAAAGAAGCGTGGGGAATTGAATGTTTAGAATTATTGCATCTGGAGGCTATTAAAGAGCTTCCTGTAAGTGAGGGCCGAAGATTAAATTTTATTTTAGGGGATTTTTTAAATTATTCTTTAATGGGAGCAACGGTTGCATTAATTAATTCTGCTTGTTTTGGTCCAAAACTTTTAAATCCATTAGGTGAAAGACTCAATCAAACAACTTCTATCAAAACAGTCTGTACTTTGCGCCCTATTTTGACTTTGACTAGGTTGCAGTTTATTAAAACAATTAGAGTTGAATGTTCATGGGATTCTGCGTTATGTTATATATACCAATAATGGATAGGGAGATCTTGAATGAAAGGTAAAAATTTAGCGTTAACGGTGGCTGGTATTGTTTTTGCAATAGTTGCTATCGTGCATGTTTTTCGCTTGTATTATAAATGGGATATTTTTGCAGCTGGCATAGTTATTCCTATGTGGGTAAGCCAAGTGGGTCTTGCCGTAGCCGTTGTTCTTTCTGTTTGGATGTTTGCTGCAGTTAAGAAGCGGTAGACTTTTTATAATTCCAAAACCCCGGCATTCTCCAGGCAAAAAAGGCCACACAAAGTACACAGAGAATGCCGCCGGATATCACTGAAAATTGAACATTAAACATATGCGCGACAAATCCCGCTTCAGCATTTCCGAGTAAAGGCCCGCTCATATAACTAATCATTTCTATACCGGCTAAACGGCCCCTATAGTTTTGTGGGATGGTTTGATTCCAAAGCGTCATACGGAATAACCCACTCACGGCGTCTCCTGCTCCTGCAATGGCCAAAAATAAAACCGCAACATAAAGATTATGGGTTAAGCCAAAAGCAATAATGGCTAATCCCCAAACACTAGCTGATATTGAAATAGCTTTCCCATGTCTTTGAATTTTATCCGTCCAACCACTAAAAACAGATGCAAGAAGCATTCCTATTGAAGGCCCTGCGTATAACCAACCAATAGCACTCACAGAATGAAACTTTTCTGCAATAGCAGGAAAAAGCGCCATAGGCATACCAAATACCATTGCAAAAAAATCGACGACATAGGTTCCTAAAAGTTCTTGTCGATTTTTCGCATAACTTAAACCTTCTTTAATGGATTGTAGAATTGAGGTGGTCGTTTTTTCGGGAACAAATCGTGTACGTAAAAAATAAATGGCAATTAAGGAAATAAAAAATGATAAGAAATCTAGAAAATAAACGACGGTCAACCCTGATTTTGCTAACAAAATTCCCGCAAGAGCCGGACCACCAATCATGCCGACACTAAATCTAAACGTCATTAAGGCAGAGAAAGCGGGCATATCTTCAGGTTCTACTAATTTCTGACCTAAAGCATCCAGTGCGGGACGATGAAACCCATCTAAGCCTGATGCAAGGGCTGCAACTAAAAAAATGACCCACAAATGTTGTTGTCCCGGCAAAGAATTAAAAAGCAATAAAGCACTTGTTAGAATAAGTCCGCATTCGGCTAATAGTAATAATTTTCGTCTGTCAAATTTATCCGCTAGTACGCCTCCCCAAAGAGAGGTGATAAGTAATGGAATGAGTTCTACAAGGCCTATATTACCCACTGCTAATGTAGAATGAGTGATTTGGTAAACTTGGTAAGGCAGGGCCACATAAGTCAACATCCCGCCAAAGAACGAAATGAATTGTCCTAAATAAATTAGCCGAAAATCTCGATATTTAATGAGCGGTTTTAAATCAATCAGCATGGGCAGTATTGCTCTCTTTAAGCTTAAATTGTATAAATAATGATCCAAAATAAGGCTTGAGGTCCGTCGGGGTCTTAATATGTGTGGGATAATAACAGATAGGGTGAATTTACGGCAGGGCGAGGGAGGGTCTGTTATGAAAATTCTTGTCGCTGATGATGCAAAAACCAGCTTAACGCTAATTGGTACAGCCTTGCAACAATTAGGTCATGAAGTGATCTCTGCTTCCAGCGGAAAAGAAGCTTTAGAATTATTCAAACAAGATAGACCTGATTTAATTATCTTAGATGTAGTCATGGAAGGCATGGATGGTTTTGAATGTGCCAAAGAAATCCGTGCTATCAGCGCTAATGATTGGATTCCCATCATATTTTTAAGTGCATCGGTTGATGATGCTAGTATTGCAAAAGGTATCGATGCAGGTGGGGATGATTATCTAACTAAACCTTTTAGTCAAATTACTTTAGAAGCAAAAATCAAAGCCATGCAACGCATTGCAGAGATGCGTAATAAATTATTTAACATGACCGAAGAATTGCGTGTGCTCTCATCCACGGATCAATTAACCGGCGTTTATAACCGAAGACAATTTGAAAGAAGTCTTCTGGAAAGATTATCTGCTGCAGAAAGACATAAACATAAAGTAGCACTTATGTTTATTGATATCGATCATTTTAAAATGGTCAATGATAGTTTAGGTCATGATATAGGAGATTTATTACTTCGAGAAACAGCGGAGCGTCTTAAATCTTGTTTACGGGCCGATGATTTAATTGCACGCATTGGCGGTGATGAATTTGTGGTTATATTAAGTAATTTGGAAGAAATCACCACAGTAGAGCAAGCCGCTAAAAAATTAATTCAAGAATTATCGCGTACCTATAAATTAAAAGATCACCATATTCGTGTCAGTGGGAGTATAGGGGTTGCAATTTATCCATCAGAAGGAACCGATAAAGATAATATTGCACAGCATGCCGATATGGCCATGTATTATGTAAAAGAAATGGGGCGCAATAATTACCAATTTTTCTCAAAAGAATTAAGTCAAAAATATTTACAACAAATCAATCTCGAACAAGAATTAAAATTTGCTTTGGAAAAAAACCAACTATCCCTAGACTATCAACCTATCTGTGATCTCAAAACCAATAGAATTACCGGAATGGATACGTTGTTACGTTGGACCCACCCTCGCTTAGGAAATATAGCTTCAGAAGTCATGGTCCCTATAGCAGAAGAAACAGGACTTATAGTAGAGATAGGTAATTGGGCTTTCGAGCAAGTTTGTTTGCAAGCAAAAAAATGGTTTGATAAAGGGCATGATGGTTTTAAAATTAGCGTAAATTTATCCTTGCATCAAATTCTTCAAGAAAATTTTTTAGATTTAGTGAGGAAAATAATAACTGAAACTAAAGTCCCTCCTGGTTTATTAGAATTAGAATTAACAGAATCAACGGTTATAACCTATAGTGATAAATTAAAAGATACTATTGCTAAACTCTGTGAGCTGGGTATTTCCATAGGTCTTGATGATTTTGGGACTAGCCATTCTTCACTCACAAGTTTAAAGCATTTGCCTTTGAGTACATTAAAGATCGATAAAACCTTTCTGGAAAATATTCCTAAAGATGAAAAAAATTGCATTATCGTAAAATCATTAATTGTATTAGGTGATAGTTTGAATTTGACCGTTGTTGCAGAAGGTATTCAAGGGGAAGAACAATATAAATTTTTAAAAGCTAATGCCTGTAAACAAGGTCAGGGCTTATATTTAAGTAAGCCGGTCAATCCAGAGGCAATGGAAAAATTACTTGAAACTAGCGTTATAAAAAAACATGTACAGGAGAAAGTTTCTTAAGGAGGGCTAGAGATGACCGCTCAACTTGACAAAAAATTACTTCTTCTGCATTTCAAAATGCAAGATACGCTTGCTTGCATAAATTTAAAAAATATTGAAAAAATTTTATTACTCCCATCGCTGGAAGAAGTGCCCGGTGGGCCCGTCTATATGGTTGGATTAATGAATTTGCACGGCCAGTCAGTTACTGTTATTGATTTGCTGACTTTGATAGGAATTAAAAGGGAAAAATCCTATAGTTTAGAAACCCCGCTATTAATTTGCTCGGAAAATAGTATAAAAATTGCTGTGGTCGTAGACGAAGTACTTGAGCTTATGGAAACAGAAGAAAAAGTATTACAATATGACGATAAAATTAACGCAAAAAATTCTCCCTTTATGGCCATTGTTCCCTATCAATCTAAGTTGTCTTATTTAATTAATATTAATCGTATTTTAGGATCAGAAATGATTAAAGAAAAACAACGTGTATTGGAAGAGACTTAACTATGATGAATGACAAAATTAAACCGATCACTAAGTTGGATGAGCAAATAAAAAGATGCGAGGAAGGCTATCTTTTGTTTATTAGTCATAGACTTGGAATTATTGCCACTAAGCAGGTGCGTGAATTAAACAAAATTGTAAAAGAGGCTTGTCAAAAATTTAATTGTAATCCTGCTGAATATCTTAGCCTTTTGCAAAAATCCACAAATAGCTCTCCTCTGTTAGAACATTTAGTATCGGGTATTACGATAGGTGAAACTTATTTCTTTAGGGATAAGTATCAAATGCAAATACTATATGAGGAAGTGCTACCTGAATTAATTCAAAAGAAACGCTTAGAAAAACAATTAAATTTACGTATCTGGAGTGCGGGTTGTTCTTCAGGTGAAGAAATATATACGATTGCTATGATGTTAGAAGAGTTATTACCGGATATTAATGCTTGGATCATAAATTTGCTAGCAACTGATATTAATATTAATGCAATGCAAAAAGGTATAAAAGGTTGTTTTAGTGACTGGTCAATGCGCTCAATTAATCCTGATTACTTACGTAAATATTTTACTCAAAAAGATCGCAGCTATATACTCACACCAACTCTACGCGAGCGGGTAAATTTTAATTATCTTAATTTAAAAGAAGATACTTATCCTTCGATGTTTAATTCAACCAATGCTCAAGATTTAATTATATGTCGCAATGTCATGATTTACTTTGATGCCAATCATATTGGAAAAATGATGACTAAGTTTGCCAATTGTTTGACAGATAAAGGATATATGCTATTAGGCGCGTCTGATCCTATACTAATAGATAGCACGGGCTTGATTAACAAAAATAGGCATTCTTTATTGCAAAAGACTACAGTGGAAAAAAAGGAAATAATAAAACCCAATATAACGGTATCTATAAAGCCAAAAAAAGTTATTCGCCCTCTGCTGGCCAAACCCGTGATTAATGCAGATATACTAACTCCGCTCAAAAAAGGGGAATGGGAGACTGTTTTAACTTTAATAAAAGAAAAAGAAATTAAAGAACCAAAGTCAGGTTTTGTTAAGAGTGTTAAAGCTACAGCATTAGCGAATTTGGGTAAATTAGATCTTGCGATTATTTCTTGTAAAGAAAGTCTTGCGCTCGATTCAACCAATAAATACACCCATTATACCTATGCGCTAGCGCTATTAGAATTAAACCAAGTGAATGAGGCTGAAACTGAATTCAGAAAAACAATCTTTTTAGATCGAAAACTAATTGTAGCGCATTTTCAGTTAGGTTTATTATTAATGAAAAAAAATCAACGAGAAAATGGATTAAAAACTTTGAAGACTGCATTGTCAATTGCATTATCAGAGCCTAAAGACAAAACAGTGCCCGGCTCAAATGGTATTGCCTTTGGGAGATTTTCAGAAATTCTTGAGCAGGAAATAAATATATATTCCATTAAACACGGTGAATCCTATGCAAACACAAACTAGTGCTTATAGGTTTATGCCAACAAAAGAGAATGAGCTCATTATTTTAAAAGAGAGAGCTAAACTATTAGCTGAAATTATCATTAATAAAGATACTAAGACTGAGTTAGTAAGCTATATTAAGTTCCGCTTAGGGAAATCTGAATTATATGGAATAGAATATACGGTCGCAAAAGAAGTGTTGCATCATTGCTCGTATGTCTCTGTGCCTTTTGCGCCCACTTATATTGCGGGTATTTTTAACTGGCGTGGTAAAATGGTGAGTGTTATTGATTTAAAAAAATATTTAAATATTCAACAAAGTGATTACGGTGATGATCCTTATATAATCGTGGTAAAAGCCAAACAGTTGGTTTTGGGAGTTTTAGTCAATCGTATAGAAGGAAGTGATTTTTATGATGCTAAACTTTTAGATAAGCCTATTGTTTCAGACAGCGCCATCAAGAGCGAATATTTAATGGGTTTAAATAAGGGATTAGTGGGGATTTTAAATGTAGATAGGATTTTTTCTGACATTACCAGTCAGTTGAATCCATAAGGAGGATAATATGAATACCGCAACCGAATATCTCAATAAAAAAGAACTTAGAGCCAACTCAAAACCCACTTCGTTTTTGGGCTTGAGAGCTCGTTTACTGCTGGGTTTTGCGGCGATCATGGGTATTTTTTTATTGCAAATGTTTATTATGATACCCATTTTATATTCAACCAATGAGTTTGCTAAAAATGTTAATACGGTTAATTTGCCTTCATATGATACGCTTATTGATTTAAATAATAATGTGTTTCAGGCAAGAATTTCGTTGGCAGAATGGTTAATCACTAATGATCCCAAAGATAAAATTGAAGTGGATAATGCTTGGAATAATATTGCAATATTCACCGCTTCCATTGAAAAGTTATTAAAAAATACCCCTGAGGAAATTGGAGGTTTATGGGTAGAGATTAAGCCCCTATTGGAGCAGCTTAAGATAGCACAGCAGAAAGTTATTGCAGCTAGTGACAAAGTAGCTGCTGTGGCTATATTACGCAATGAAGTGATACCTTTAACTAACCAAGTTTCCAATAAATTAAATAACTTTAATGCAGCAGCGGTAGGTATTAATGGCATCTTAGATCTTATATCTCTAGATTTAAAAAAGAATACTGAGATTGTCATGGAAAAGTTAAGTATTTTGCAAGCGGTGGAATATAGTCTATCCATTCTAGGAATTATTTTTGCTATTTTGATCGCTATGTTTACTGCACGTTCGATATTAAGACATGTCAATATCTTTAGACAGCATAGCGGTAGAATAGCTTCCGGTGATTTAACTCAATATATTTCAGTAGAAGGCACTGATGAGCTAGGGCAATTAGGCGGTGATTTGAACATCATGACAGAAAGTTTAGCGACCATTTCTAAACAAATTACCGAAGCTTGTCATAATATGCTGTCGACTTTAGATGAGGTGCGTCATGCGGTGGATTCTCAGTCAGCGGGGGCCACTGAACAAGCCGCTTCTATTAATGAAATTACCGCTTCTCTGAGCGAGATTGAGAAAAGCGCTGCGCAAACGATGGAAAAAGCTAAAAATTTAGGATCAGTTGCTGAGCGTACGCGAGAAAAAGGACAGTTAGGATTAGAAGCTGTCGAGCAAAGTGTTCAAGGTATGAAAGATGTACGTGAAAAAGTTCAAGTGATTGCTCAAACAATTTTAGAGTTAAGCAATCAAACACAGCAAGTAGGTGAAATTACTTCAGTGGTGAACAATCTAGCGCAACAATCAAAAATGCTAGCTTTAAATGCCTCTATTGAAGCTGCAAAAGCGGGTGAAGCCGGAAAAGGCTTTGCCGTGGTTGCTGTTGAAGTAAAAAATCTTGCTGAACAGTCTGAACAATCAACAGAACAAGTGCAAAAAATTCTTGAAGACATTCGCCAAGCTACTGAAAAAGCTGTCATGGTCACCGAAGAAGGAACTAAAGGGGTTGATCATGGAACAAGTTTGGTTGAACAAACAGGCGAAATCATTCGAAACTTAAATGATGTGATTCATGAAGCGACTTTAGCAAGTCAACAAATTGAAGCGGCAGTTCGACAAGAAGGGGCCGGAATAGAACAAATTACTGCAGGTATGAATGAGATTAATCAAGTTACCGCAGCCTTTGTTGAAAGCGTAAAACAAACCACGGAAGCTATGACTAATCTCTCAACCATAGCTAAAAACTTAAAAACCTATGTGGACAGTTACAAAGTATAGGTGAACTATGAGCCAATTAGATCCGGAGTTATTAAGGCAGTTGGTGGTCACTTTTCAGGCTGAATTAGATGAAAGGTTGCAGGTTATTATTACCGGTTTGTTAGCGCTTGAAAAAGGGATATCAGATACTGATGAAAAGTTAAAAATGATTGAAAGTATATTTCGATCAGCGCATAACATCAAAGGATCTGCACGTGGAATTGGCATCACTGACATTGGTGAGATTGCTCATGGTTTAGAATCCATTTTTTCTGAAATTCAAAAAACCAAAGCAGATGTCCCAACCGCAGTCATTAATGATGCATTACAAGCGGTTGATAAAATGCGTGAGGCAATGCAAACGTTTTTGAAAAAACCTGCTAGTCAGGGATCCGAGGATCAGCTTGAATCTATCCGTGTAGAGATAGAAAAATTAGATAAATTGTCAACTTTAGTAGAAGAGATGCAAGTTAATAAAATTTCTATTGATGATCATTACTCTGAAGTGACAGAGATGAGCGCTAAGTCAGAGCAATTTCACAAGCTTTGGCAAAAATTACAAGGAACACTAAATGAACAATTAAAAGTCAATCAAAATGATCGATTAAAACATCTAATATTATCGGGAAACGATTGTTTTTCTGAATTAAATCAGCTTACAAAAACACTTAATAAAAGTATGCGCTCACAAGCCAACGAATTTTCAACCTTGGCTAATTCAATACAAGAAGAAGTCAGAATGCTGCGTTTAATTCCTGCGAGTCACATACTTCATACCATGCCACGCTATGTCAGGGATTTGTGCGCGCAACTTAAAAAAGAGATTGATTTAACTATTATAGGTGAGGATATAAAAATAGATAAATTAGTTCTTGATGGCTTGAAAGATCCTCTAATGCATCTTATACGTAATGCTATTGATCATGGAATTGAGAGCCCTGAAGCACGAAAAGAACTAGGAAAACCTAGCAAAGGCCATATTCAAATCTTATTAAAAGATGAAGGAAGTCTGATATCGATTAGTATTGCAGATGATGGTGCTGGAATCGATATTAATAAAATTATTCAAAAACTGAAACAAAAAGGGCTTTTCACAGATGCCGAAATTGAAAAAATGAGTCAAGAAGAAATTCTTGAATTAATATTTCAATCTGGATTTTCTACTAAAGAAATTTTAACGAATATTTCAGGAAGAGGTGTGGGGTTAGATGTGGTACGGGCGAACATTGTAGCTCTTAAGGGCCAATTAAGTTTTAAAACTGAACCAAAGCTTGGAACAGAATTTATCATCCACGTGCCCTTAACTTTATCGAGTGAGCGTGGCTTACTGGTCAAATCTATGAATCAACTTTTTGTTATTCCAACTCAATCAATAGATTGTGTGTTGACATTAAAACCTGAAGAGGTACATGAAGTTGAAGGTAATCAAGTTCTGTTGCAAGCGAATCATCCTGTGCCATTGCATGCATTGGTAGAGGTGCTTCAGTTAGAGAAAATTGAAGCACTATCGCAAGCTAAGTTATTCGTGATTGTGATTAAATCAGGTATAAATCCAGTGGGTTTTTTAGTGGATGAAATTATAGGTGAGCGGGAAATTGTTATCAAAGCATTACAACAGCCATTGACTCATCTGCCTTGTGTTGCAGGCGCGACTCTTTTAGAGCGAAATCAGATTGTAATTGTTTTAAATTCAAATGAATTAGTTGCAACGGCCTTGCGCTTAAAATCAGTCAATAGAATAAAACAGGAAAATAGCGTTGTCCCAACGACTGAAAGACCTCATATATTAGTTGTCGATGATTCTATTACTACGAGAACACTCGAGAAATCGATTCTTGAAAATAATAATTATCAAGTAACAGTTGCGGTTAATGGCAAAGAAGCTTTAGATCTTCTGCAAAAACAAAAATTTTCATTATTAATAACGGATGTGACTATGCCTATAATGGACGGATTTACTTTAACTGAGCAAGTGAAAAAAAATAATCAATTAAACTATTTACCCGTTATTATCGTGACTTCTTTAGGCAGTGATGCAGAAAAAGCTCGTGGCATTGAAGTCGGCGCAGATGCCTATATTGTTAAAAATGAATTTGAGTCGGGTGCTTTATTAGACATTGTGGCACAACTGGTGTAACTATGATTAAACTACTAATAGTCGATGATTCTGAAACTGAGACGCTGATACTGAAACATATTTTTCAGTCGGCGCCTGATTTTGAGATTGTGGGTTACGCTAAAAATGGCCAAGAAGCTTTAAACCAAGTTCGTCTTTTAAAACCTGATATAGTGACAATGGATGTTCATATGCCGTTGATGAGTGGCATTGAAGCGACACGTCTTATTATGTCTGAATGTCCGTTACCCATTGTAGTTATTAGCTCTAAACTTCAAGATATAGAATTAAATGCTTCTTTTTATGCATTAGAAGCAGGGGCTTTAAGTGTTTTAGAAAAACCGGTTAATATTAATTCTCCCCATTTTGAAAGCATAAAAAATAATATTATTTCTACTATTCGAAATATGGCACAAATAAAAGTCATAAAAAGACGCTTTACCAAAAAGACCTTAACGAAAGCTCATGTACCAAAAGTTAAGCCCTTAAATAATTACGAGCTTATTGCAATCGGCACTTCAGTAGGGGGTCCACAAGCACTGAAAATGATTTTATCCAATTTACCAGATGATTTTTCTCTTCCTATTGTGATTGTCCAGCATATGACATTAGGCTTTATTGAGGGTTTTGCAAAATGGCTGAATAATAATATAGATCTTCGTGTAAAAATAGCTGAACAAGGGGAATTGCTAAACCCTGGTATTGTTTATTTTGCACCCGATGATTTCCATTTAAAAGTGATTAGAAAAGATGGGCAGTTAATAGCTCATTTAGTGAAAGGCGAACTCGTTTCAGGTTTCCGTCCCTCCGCCACAGAGCTACTTAAATCTGTTGCGGAAGTTTGCGGTGAGTCCGCGATTGGTATTTTGTTAACTGGCATGGGCAATGACGGCGCTGAAGGAATGTTAGCGCTTAAAAAAGCGCATGGACATACATTAATACAAGATCCTGAGAGTGCGGTCGTTTTTGGTATGCCAGGAGTAGCTTTATCTTTGGATGCCGTGGATAAAATTATTGAATTAAATCGTTTTGCGAGTTATTTAAAAAATATGGCTAGTTTTCATTCTGCGAATGTTGAATAATCCTACACATGAGAACTTATATTATCAGAGCCCGTAAAGGCTCTACCCGTTGGGAAAAAATTAGATCACAAATCGGCAGCAGTGCACATTTGGAAGTGATTGCTCATTCTGTTATGAATGCATTTTTTGTTTCTAATGGTTTTAGAGATGATATAGAAGTCTATATTATTCTTGATAGCTCTGAAGACTTTCCTCGTACGATTAAATTATCCAGCGGAGTATCCATGGCTGGATTTCATGAGACAGCTGTTTTAGATCTTATAGAAAAAGCTTTAAAAGAGAGCCAGGGTTTACAAAAAGATGAAACAAAAAAATTAGCCCTCGGTCTTGAAATCAGTGGATTTGGTTTTGAACGCTTAGTGGGAAAATTAATTGAAACACGTCCCGTTTATTTGTTAGATCCCAAGGGTGATGATATTCGAAAAACTCAAATAGAATCGGATCCCGTTTTTATTTTAAGCGATCATCTAGCGCTGCCTAAGAATAACGTCAAGAGTCTCAAAAGACGCGGTCTTAAAACGCTTAGTTTGGGTAAGAAAATGCTTTTTGCGTCGCAATGTGTGGTGTTAGTTAATGATGAAATAGATCGAATGGAGTTTTAGCAGTCCAATGAGGAGAATTATCTATGTTATCTCAGAATCTAATTGCAAGTAAATTACATCCTTCTAAGTCATTAGAAGCGTTAAGACGGTATCGGGAAGCGCTTATTAAAGTTACGAATGAAAAAGCACAAATCGAAGCTAAATCCCCTGGTCTAAAAACAGTATTGGCTGATGTGGTTGAAGACTTAAAAGATGACGTCATTAAAGTAGAGCAAGAAATTATTCAAAAAGAGCAATCCCAAGGGTTAGAAATTTCAATGAGTCCTGAAAAGCGTCGGTCGTCCATGACGAGGTGTATAGGTGGGTAGAAACTCCAGGGTAATGCACTGATTCAATTTTCTGGAAGACCCCTGAATTCATGGCGCGCCCGGAGAGATTCGAACTCCCGACCCTCTGGTTCGAAGCCAGATACTCTATCCAACTGAGCTACGGGCGCATTAGTGAGAGCGTATTAAAGCAACTTGGGCTGCTAAGTTCAAGGAGCTTTTTATCTAAATGAGCTTAATACGGGGGTTTGTTCGGTGGATTTAGTCGGTGGTGGTGAAGGTTTGTGGGTTAGGCCATTGGGTAATTCACCGCGCTGCATACGCATTTGAATGTCGGGTAGGATTTTTAATAAATCTAATGGGGTTTTAATGGAGTAATCGGCAGCGGATAATAACGCATCGGATTTGGAATCTACTAGGCTAGCAGTCCAACAACCGAGCTCTAGGCCTTCTTTAATTCCAGCAAAAATGCCGCTGATTCGTATCATAGAGCGTGGTTTAGCGACTCCTAACAATTCCATACTTTTAAGAGTACTAAAAGGATGGGCTGCTTTTTCCCGGGTAACCAGCACATCAACATGGCAATTGAACTGGGTGAGATTAAAATCTATTTCAGTATGATCAGTGGTGATAGCGACTTTATAGCCCAAGCTTATTAATTGTTGGATCAAAGGGATATAATCTTGAGGTTTTGAAAATTTGTTAGTGGTGGGCCCGCTAATATCAATGATGACTGCTTTAATAGTAGATTCTGTAGGGATTCGGGAGCTATCAGAATTTCTAAATTCTGATAAATCTTTGCTATAGGTAAAAAGCTGTGACAAACTTCTCATGCATCGCATCCTGCGTTGTATTCCTGTAGCAATCCTAGCTACCGGGCAAAATTATATAGGATAAATTAACTTTAGCAAGCATTTTTTTGGGAGAGGGTAAAAAGTGTTTAGAATAATCTTCACATTGCTTTTTTTAAGTTTTTCGATGCTAACGTATGCGAGTCAGAATGTCGTATTGCTGCATGGACTTTTTGCTTCAAAAAACCAGTGGGATAAATGGGTGCCTTTATTAACTCAAAAAGGCTATCACGTAGTCGTTCCCGAGCTTCCAGAAAAAGATTATTCATTAGAATATCAAGTTAAATTACTGCATCAATTAATGGTGAAATTACATTTACATAAAATTAATTTAGCAGGAAATTCGATGGGTGGAATGATCGCGGCGCTCTATGCGAAAAGTTATCCTAGTGAAGTAGTTTCTCTGGCTTTTATTGGGGCACCTTTAGGTATTCATTCGCCTATACTAAGTCCTGTAGATAATTTAATAAAAGCAGGACATAACCCTTTTATTCCTCTAACCAAAGACGAACTTAATCAAGAGCTGCAGTTATTGTTTGTTCATCCACCGGAATTAAGTGAAGAAATAATTAATACTATTTTAACTAAATATAAAAATAATCAAGCCGAAGATTTAAAAATTTGGGAAGTGGTGCAAAAACACAGCGGAGATTTTGATGCTGTCTTTAATTTTCCTATGCCAACGTTAATTATTTGGGGTGATCAAGATCATGTATTTGATGTGAGTGCCGCGCCCTTATTGCAAAAAAATATTCCTGGAAGTCAGTTAGAAATTGTTAAAGGGGGTAGTCATTTATTGTTTATGGAAGAGCCAGAAGCTATCGTGGATATATATGTTAAATTTTTATCGAAATTTAACTGAGCGGGCTAATTTTTTAAGTTCCTGTTCCGCTTCAAGATGACCTTGTGCGGTAGCTTTTTTTAGCCATAATTTTTGCGCTTCTTTATTTAAAATTAATTCGCCACTACCCAATTTGGTTTTAGCTGGAAAAAACAGGGCTTGCTGAAATTGAAATTCGCGCTCACCTTGTTCCGCTTTTTGGGTAATAATGTATTTTAAGTGATTAACGCGTATACATCCCCACTTAGCAGAGCTTTCAAAATAGTGACCATTTATAAATGAGAATTTTTTTATGCTTTCTAATCCATTTCTCCATTCTGCTATAATTAATCTTAAAACCAAAGGGTCATTTTCTTCTAATTGATAAGCTTTCGTTAAATAAGCTAAAGTTTTTGCTGACCATTTTTCATAATTTTCCGGAAAATTATTAGCGCCGGCAATTTTGTGGTAATAATAAAGAAGTATACAGGATTTATAATTTTCTAAATCTTGATCCAGTGCTGCAAAATTTTTTTCTACAAAGAAAACAACATCGACTGCATCCTGATCGGCATATACTTTATCAATGCAATTTGCCAGTGATTCGTTAAATCCGCTTGCTGCCACTGGGGGCTCCTAGGGGAGATAAATCTTTATAGGGGTCTTGAGCGCATTCATCGCCATCTGGTAATTGAAAATGTTCTTGCGAGGTTTGAGAGTTTGCATATTTAAATTGAACGGGCGAGCTCAAAGTGCGTTCTAGGGGTAAAGCTGGAATAGGGGCTGCTGCTTTAATTGGGACTGCTGCTGGCTTTGGAGCTTTTTCTTTTTCTTCTAATGGAGGTAATGGAAGTGGAACATAATCATCCTCTAGTGATGAAGTGGGTTCTTGAGGTTGGGCAAATTGAATATCAGCAAATTCAAAAGGAGGTGAGGATTCTGCAGGTTTAAGCTTTAATTTTTGTTTTAGACGTTTGCGAATACCTTGGGTTGAAGAAGGAAAACTATCTTCAATAGGATCTAAAGAGGGTTTGCGTTTTTTTCTACGGGTATCCATTTTTTACTCCTCATTTTATTTAAGGGGTTTATACACGAAAATGCGTAGCTTTAGAAGCCACTGGTGTCTCTAAATAATCTGTTAAGTTTGCTTCTAATTGTATTTTCTCAGTGACAAATTTTAGCCGCGCAGTGTCTAACTTTATAATTAACCCATGAGAAAGTTCTGCGCCTTCTTTGATAGATTTTTTCACCTGGTCTAAATCATTCAAAGCCGTTTCAGCAGAAGCGTATAATTTTTCTTCAGATTCTTTGGAATAATCTTCGCGCGCTCTTAAGGATGTAAAAGATTGTTTTAAACAATTATCAAGATTATCTTCTTGCTCTTCAAGAAATTTGCGCAATTCTTTTTCTAATTTATTTCTTTCTTGTCCCACGATAACTCTAGCTTTTTCGTATTCGTCTTCTTCCTGCCGTGAAGGAGCTCCTTTGATTTCATCAATAATACGGTTCACTTTAGCCATTGCGAGGAGCGTGGGGTTAGCCATTGGTTGAAGTTCGGTTGGATCGCAATATTGAGTGCAAGTTATAACGAGTAGAGTAATAATCGCAACTTGTTCTTGTTCAAGTTGTAGCTCCTTTTGATCTATTTCTCGGCGGCTGATAGGAGATATTCTATTAAGAGTGAGTAAATTGGCTTCTTTTCTCATCATCAAACGGTTATAAAAAAAGATTAGTTCCTGCTGAACTGGGCTGTTAGTTCTGGAGGGTCCTTGGGGTTCAGGGGAAGGGCTAGGGATGGGCCCTTGGGGAACCGGGGATCTAGAGGGGGAAGATTGTGTGGAAGGTGGCTTGCGGGTATATGGCTTAAATGCTCCAAATCCCATGTTTGATAGTCGTGGAGTTCCCATGATAGCTGTGCCCTCGTTATGCATAATAATAGTTATTGTGCAAATATACCACAGATTGGGCTAAATTACAGCATTACTGATCTTTTCTTGCTTCTTCTTTCTCCTAACTTATTGATTCTATTTTCTAATCTATATTTTACCCTATCCCATTCAGTCGAAAGAATACTAAAAAGTAAAGTGTCTGTTACCAAACCATTATGATGAATCATATGTGAGCGTAAATAACCCTCCTCTGTGGCCCCCAATTTTTTAATAACATTCAATGATTGCAGATTACGCGGATCAGTACCCAATTCAACGCGATTCATTTTCCAAACTTCAAATGCCTCACGCATGATAAGCAGCAGAGCTTCATGATTAGCAGAAGTACCCCAAGCTTTTGGATTGTACCAACACGAAAGGGTTAAACGTTTATGCTCAAAAGATAAGTCATGGATACCCACGCAACCTACCAGATGTTTTTCATGAATATCACGGACAACATAAGTAATTTCTACTTTTTTTTGCATCTTCTCAATGCGCTCATCAAACCATTTTTGAAAAAAAGGTGCGGTCGCTATTTGTGGCATGTAGTTCCAGATACGCCCAACATCCGCTGCCTGTTTTAATGAATCAAAATGTGAAAATGAAAGAGGTTCTAACTGAATATACTTACCCTGTATAGGCATAAAATAAAGCTCTTTATCGAATAATCACGCTATAATTATACTAAAAACTACATAAGGTATCGACCACAAGAGGACTTTTTTATGATTAAAGAAATCGAAATTAAAAATCGTATTTATGATGGTGGTGCAAAAAAACCCCATTGCTGGGAAGGAGAGGTGACCCCTTCTCATCTTTGGACGAATGGTTTAGGGCTTTGTAAGGGGATTGGCTTTATTTATGCGCCAAAAACAGCGGATTCAAAAATACAGTTATATCATTCCTATAGTGAACATGCTGATGAAGAATCCAGTCTTAATTTTCGTCAAACGATAGAAAAGTTTTTAAAAGATGTGAAAGATCCCAAACTTTTACAAATTATTATTTGTCATGCTGATGATACGACTCCGGGTGAGCATGATTTGGAAAAAGTGGAAGAGATTATTGATAATATTTGTAGAAAAATAGAAAAAGATCCTATACCTCGTGAGAATTTTAGAACATTTTTTGCATTCAGTCCCACTTTTTTTATTTCGAAAGAGGGTGAATATGGAACTTTGAATGTGCATGAGGAAGATTCGGATGATGAAGATAAAGAAGAATTAAAAACAACCTATCCTGTTACTAAAGTCTTGCAAGTCTCTGATCACGATAAAGCGAGTGAAAAAACTAGAAGACCAGGATTTTAATTGGTTAATGGCTAAACGACCCCCTTAATTCCGCTGTTTTTAAAATATTAGGTTTAATTTTGGTAAGCAATTCATCAGGATCCATAGCATCAATAGGCATTAACTTAGTATTTATTGCATAAAGTGTATAAACATAATGATGTAAAAGGTTATCAGGAGGACAAGGGCCGTAATATTTTGCATCATTATAGAAAGTTTTGCCGACTAAGGTTTCTTCCGGTAAATGCTTATTAGCGCCTTCTTTTAAATTTTTGTTATCACTCGGAAGATTGTAAAGAGTCCAGAGATAGACCTTGTGGGGGCCCCAATCGGGGCTAGCTACAATTAAAACGAAAGATTCCGTATTGGCGGGTGCATTAGTCCAGCTAAGCGGGGGCGAAATGTTTTGACCGTCACACGTATATAAAATCGGAATTTTTTCGTTATTATTGAATGCAGAGGATTTGAGGGTAAAATCGCCAGCTAAGACGGATGTTTGGGCAAGCAACCCTAAAATAATGATCATTAAACTACGCATGTTTTCCTCCCTGAATTCTAATTGTATTATTATACACTTAAATCCTCTATGGGCTGCCTCCTCTAAAAACAATTTGTTTTCCACGATTTTGTCTAAGAAACTCTATTCTTGCTTTAGCCCCTGGCGCTATAGCAAATTGTCCATTGGGGCCAACGGATGGAATACGTGATTTTTCGCGATTATCAGGTTTTACTATTGCAGGAACAGGCACTTTTGAGTAGGTTTTTAATTTTTCTGAAAGACTATTCAAGCTACTTAACATTTCTAATAAATCTATGCGTTTTTTTCCATAAACCGTCAGAGAAGCATCATCCCTTTCAATTGAGGCGGAGGATGCTGGCGATACAGCGCCCACGGGGCTATCGGATGCAGGACTTAAACTTGCTGGGCTTGAAGAACCAATTAAAGCAGGAGGGCCTTTGAAGAAAGAAGGGCTGTGACTCAAATCTAATTTCGCTTTAGCTTTGCGTGCGGCATGGCGTCTTTTCATTTCTTCTTGCCCAATAACAGCATGCGCTTGTTTTTGTTCATTAACCGATAAAGTATAAGTGTCTGATAGCCAATTTTGATTTGAGCCCAGAATATCTTTATGAGTCGCAATTAAAAAAGAAAAGGTTTCATCTAAATGTTTGAACAAAGTTTCTTCATCGGGTGTTGGTTTAGGAATCATTGTTTTAAGACGTGCCATATTTTTTTGTAAGTTTTCTAAATGCCCATCGGCTTTTACTAAATTTTCAGCGAGAGCCGCATTTCTTTTTTTGGTTTTATTATTGATGATAGATTTACCGCGAGCATCCACGACATTCACTTGAATTTTTGTCAATTCTTCTGCTTCCATTAAATTAAAATGAATGATTTCAAGCTCTGCTTTAATAATCCATTCTAGAGTTGATTTTGAAAGAGGTTGTTGCTCAGCTTTTAAAATAATATCCTGATATAGTTTAATTAAAGCTTCTGTCGATAACTTTTTTTCACCCCGGCTGTGAATTTTAAAATAAGCTTGTAAATACATTTCAGAAAGTTGTTTGGCGATATCAATTTCTAAATGAGGAGCTGAAGCTTCAGATACGGCTTCACTTTTGCTTTCAGATACGGGGGCTTCGATTAGTAGTATGTTTTGTCTTTGGTAAGCAATAGAAAGAACACGATTCGTATTTCTTTTATGATAAGCTTCCTCAGATTCTTGAAGCAGTAACTTCATTTTAACATTCACAATAGTTCTAGCGGTTACCTCATCTAAAGCAATGGATTGAGATAACACAAGGCTTCGTTGTGCTAAGAGCTCAAGATTAATAGGGTCACTCTCTTCAGAAATTTCTACTACGGCAGGTTTTGCTTTTTTGCCTTTAGGTTTTTTTCTTGGTTTATCTTTAGGAGCTGATTCTGCACTTGGTAAGGGCGCTGCAGCTTTTTCTTCTTGATCGACTTCTTTTGTTTTCCAAAGATTATGTTTTAAAAGAGATGTGCACGTGAAAATAGTATTACTATTAAATTGTGCGTCTAATTCGGACTCCATTGTTTTTGCCTGTTCTGCCGAAACAAGATGAACAAAGCGAAGTAAAATAGCTTTAAGTGCTTTCTTTTCATCCTCGGGAAATTCAATACTCGGTAAACCATGGATAGGCATATCTATAGATAGGATTTGATATAAATGATTCAATAATGCAAAAGCTTTTTGGCGCTTGGTTAATTCATCCAGCGATGATTCAAATACAAGTTTTTCACTTAATTCTAGTATCTGCTTAATTAATTCTTTAATGGGTACCCAAAAACGATTTAATGCATCTATGTTTTTTAAAAACTTTAACCCTTCATCTGTTAAAAGTTTTTCATAAATTCTTTTTAATTCAACTATCCTATCAAATGCGTTTAGATAATCTTGATCAGTACGATTTTTTGGTAATTTATCTTTTACTTGTTTGGTTAATAGACAATGATCATAAAATTTTTCGATGAAATGAGCTAAAATAATTTCGTTAGATTCTTGATCTCCTTTCTGTTCTGGTAATTTCATTAATTTGGGGTTTTTGAACTGTTCTTTTATATCTTTTGCTTTTTGATTATACCCATCTTTAATCTGCTTTAAGAATTGAGATATGCCACTATGAAGCATGAACATAAGCACATCTGATTGGTACAAATCACATTTGGAGGTTAATTTGGTTAGTTTATCTGCGTTAATGCGATAAGGTTGGGTTTCGGTTTTCGCTTCAACGGATGTTTGTTGCAAATTTATTGTCAGATATTTTTCATAGGCTATAGCAAAAAGTTCATTGGCAAAGTTAGCTAATCTTATGCAGTGTAGATTATCTGCAACGGTTACATCGAGTTCCAAGGATTTTTCAGTGATAGTATCAAGGTCCTTTAAAACTACGGGTATCCAGGTGCGAGCTTCTTCAATATTTGGCATCCCATTTTCAATAAAATAGAAATAGACCAAATTTATATAGGTTGCTAACATTTGTATTTGTAGTCTTTCTGAAGCAGGTTTGAGAGCTTCTTCTGCTTCTTTAATATCAGATTTTAATTTAATAGACGAAGCAGGACATTTTTTAAGAAGAATCATGAGAGGTTTAGTAAGATCATTAATTTCCTTTTCCATTTTATTTCGAAAAGGGGTAATGGATTCTTTAGCGGTATAGACAATTAATTGTGAATATTTCTTTTTAAGATTTTGTTGTAAAATTTCTATGGCTTTTTTTGTGGTTTCAAATTCTTTTTGTAAGGCACGTTCTTCATCGCTAAAGTCAGGGTGAAGTCCATATTGAAGGTAGGTGGTGAGACGATTGACAAATCCATGAGTTAACTTTAAATACCCAATAATTTTTCGAATTTCTAAAAGCTCTTTTTCTTGTGTTTCAATCTCTGATTTTGGATCTTCTTTAGCTTCTTTAAGCGGGCTAATGCCATCGAGAAAGCGTATTAATAAATCGTGAGAACCTTCCTCCAGACGATTCAGTTGTCCTATGGCTCTTACAATGGATTTGTTGACGGTGGTTAAGTGAGAAAGAGGGTTTTCTGGGTCAACGGTTTGCCTTTCGGGTGGAACATAATACTTAATTAATAATTTTTTAAGTTTTTCTACTTGAAACTGCAAATAACCTAAACCTTCGGAGGAAGGGAATTTCTCTCTTTCAGCAGGGGCTAAATCTCTGGGTTGTTCTTCTGCAGCCGATTGCATAAACTGATCCTCGTTGTTGTTTATTTTTATCGCGCAATTATAAACCAATAAGAGCGGTTTTGGTACGACTTTTAGGGATATTTTGCACAAAAAATAATCAGGAGGATTATGCTAGCACTTATGCATGCGCTACAAATGGCTTTTCAAATGGGTTGGGAGATCTTTTGGGCCTTGGTTTTAGGTCTTGGTTTATCGGCTATTGTTCAAGCGCTCGTGCCTAAAGGGCATATGAGTAAGTTATTACCTGATTCCTCGCCGAAGTCGCTCGCTATAGCTTGTGGGTTGGGTGCTGCTTCTTCCTCGTGTTCTTACGCCGCCGTTGCTTTAACGCGCTCTATCATTCGAAAAGGCGCTGATTTTATTGCAGCAATGGGTTTTCAATTAGCTTCAACGAATTTAGTGATTGAATTGGGTATCATTATGTTCTTGCTTTTAGGGTGGCAATTTACGGCGGCTGAATTTCTTGGCGGAATATTAATGGTTTATATCGTCGCGATGCTTTTTCGACGTTTGATTTCCAATAATTTTATCAATCAAGCAAAAGAAATGGCAGAGCTTGGTGTCTCTGGAAAAACGGGAGGTCATGTTCATGCTGAAATGGATGCGTCAGCAATAGGACCTCTCACTGCGATTAGTCATTATTTTATGATGGATGTAATGGCCATATGGAAAGATGTGGTTTTAGGTTTATTGATTGCAGGTGCTTTATCCGCTTGGGTACCTAATCATTTTTGGACGGCTTTTTTTCTTCAGTCACATCCAACACTTTCACTATTTTGGGGGCCATTGATTGGGCCTATTATTGCCATTTTCTCTTTTGTTTGTTCAGTAGGAAATGTGCCCTTAGCAGTTGTTTTATGGAGTGGAGGTATTAGCTTTGGCGGAGTGATTGCTTTTATTTTTGCAGATCTCATCGTATTACCGATTCTTGATATTTATAGAAAATATTATGGTTTTAAAATGATGCTGGTTATTTTTGGAATTTATTATGTTGCGATGGCACTCAGCGCATTAATTCTAGAATGTGTGTTTCAATTTTTTAAACTTATTCCTCTGCAAAGAAATATATCCCTTGCCGAAATTTCCATTCATTTTAATTATACGACGGTATTAAATATTCTATTTGGAATAATTGCGTTGTTGCTTTTTTATCGATTTACTAAGACAAAATGTCACGTAAATATCTAAAAAGCTCAGTTTCACCACCCGTATTTTTATTATTTTTACGATCAAATTGAGCTTTACGTACGATTTGGCGAAGCTGTTGCCTGTCGGCTTCAGGATATTTTTCTATAAAATTTTGTAATTCAGTATCACCTTCCGTAATCAATTTATCACGCCATTTTTCAATTCGATGAAATTTAGCCGTACTTATATTGCTGTCAGATTTTATTTTGGATATCGCTAATTCAATAGGTTCAGCATCGACATTTCGCATTAATTTCCCAATGAATTGTAAGTGACGTCGTATAGATTCATGGGATTTTAAAGTGTGAGCAAATAAAACCGCTTCGCGCAAATCATCAGGCAATGTAATTTTATCTAATTGCGATTCAGATAACTCAATAAGCGCCTCACCGATTTTTTGCAAATTGGTTGAGTCTCTTTTGCGTTGGCTTTTACTGGGTTTTTCAGGGTGGTCGTTTTCGTATTCTGACATGTTTAAACCTTATGGGATGGAACACCTATTGTATCAAATACTTTCTTGCGCATCTTGTAGTTTCTATAGGGTAGGTAAAAATTAATGTTTTGGATATACATAGCTGCACGTTTTTGGTCGGCATTGAGAAATTCTTGGTGCCATTTTTTGCGAAATTCCGGGAGAGCTGCTAATAATTTTTGATTATCGGCTAAAATGTGTTGATCTCCTAAGGCTTTAGCAATATCAATCGAGTCGATTAAAATTTTATGCAAACTTCTTACCCAAAACGAGGTTCCTTTTACGGCTACTTTTTCTGCAGCTTCCGTATTCATAAGTATTTCGACTAAAATTTTATTGTAGGAATTCACTTCAGAATAACGTAAGGGTTGAGGAGAGGGGAAAAAGAACTGACAAAGTTCTCTGGGTTCATCCTCCTCATCTTGCCAAGTGGGATAATATTGAAAGCATAAAGTGAATTCTTTTAATTGCTGAGCATTGTTTTTTAAAAGTTCTTTTAAATGCAGTAAACCTAAGGTGGCGCATATTCTCTGTGTTTTTTGGGGCGTCTCTGGAAATTTTTTAGAATTTTTTTCTTCTTGTTCAAGATCGCACACTTCTAAATGTTCATCTAAACCAAAATAAGGCAGGGATAAAAATAAACGTCCATTCCATTGGATAGGTCGTATGATTTTATCGCGCGTTAAGATCAATACATCAAAATGCGGTACAGCTATTTTTGCATGAACCGCATAAATATAACCCAGGGTTTCATTGGGTTTAAGTTTTAATTGAAGTTTTTGAATTTCTTTTTCCCAGCCTTGAGTACGATGGCTTAGGTAAATAGTGATATTTAATTTGGTTTGATAATGAGTAATTAAAGCCGATAATTCTGCGTCTGCAAGATAACTTGGATTAGGTTTCTCTGATTCGAGAAAGGTTTGTTTTCTTGGGCTTAAATTTTTGGCGGTAAACATAGTCTCAGCGATGCAATCCTAATCGGTTAGCGGGTTGCTCGTTATTATTGAAACGTCGACGACACATTATCAATGTAAGAAATAGAGCTAGGGTTGCAGTTATCGCTGCGACACCATTATTTACCATAGAAGATTCATGGGTGCGTATCTCATCCGGTGAAAGTAAGAGGTTATCTTTAATTAAGTTTATATCGAAAAAATGTGGCTCTTGTGGTGTACAGGGATCAAGATCAATCTCTTCTAAAGTGAAACCCATCTCTTCACAAGCACTTTCAACACTTTTAGGCGCAATGAGTGGTTTAATAGGATCTTTTAAACAAGCATTCTCATAGCCGAAAAAGAAACGGTGTTTATTAGCCGGTTTTGAATAATAATTGCGATAGCTTTCAAAATCATCCTTCATTGCTGGATTGCGTTGATAACTGCTAATTAATTTTAAGAGTTTGGGAACATCACTCATCGCATTCAAGCGAATGTGGTAATGAGAACTCCGTGTTGAAATACCTCTATGATGTGCTGCGAGATGATCTTTTTCTCTATCCCAGACTAAATCGCGTACCCATTGATGTTTACAATTGAGATTTAATAATAAATTATCTAATAAAAGTAGATAGGTAGGACACTGAGCCTCATCTGTTATTTGAAAAGTGACAATCGCACTATCATCATGACCTTTAGTCACATCCATTAGCTTCAAAGCGCCAGAGGGATCTAGATTATAGAGACGTTGGTAATCTTCAATGGCATTTTGCGTTTTACGAAGACCTTTTTTAGACATAAGTTCCTAATTAAAATTCAGCATGCAGATGAAAGCACCGCTAATTTCATCTTGAGAAACCGCATATTCCACAGAGTTAAGTTTCTTTTCATCAAAACCATTCACCAGCTTAGAGAACTCATTAATATTAGGAGTTAGGCTGCTAATGTATTTATTGAGTGGGATTTGCGTTTTTTCACGAGTACAAATAGAAGCCCCGTTATATTGATAGAGAGGAAGAATCTCATTGATCGATTCATCAAATGATTCATTATTATCATTAGAATCATCAGATAGGTTCATGGAATAATTTTCCGTGGGCGCTAAAGCGATTCCAAATAGAGGTACTTGAAGGGTTACTTTTGTATTATTTTTAAAATTAATGCTCATAGCTGATGCATGAGTCGCGCAAGCTAATAAAATAATTGATGTAAAAATAGCGTAAGTTTTTTTCATAAATGTAATCCCGGCTAATGAAAGATTGAAAGGGGCCAAGTGTTAGCATTGGGCATGCTAATTTTCATGACCCCTTTATGTCAAGGTCTTAAAGTAGGAGTGATCTTAAAGCTACCACCCATCTTTCGGCTGGGGTCTTGTTTTAAGGCAGTAGGGTTAGTCCAAATCTTGGAACAATTTGCTATGCTCCATTGATCGACAGACTTTGTTAATTCTTCTACAGAAGGACTTTCTGCGCGAGATGAGGAGTTGCTTGATGAAATTTCAGATTCACTGCTACTTGCTGCTGATTCAATGGAATCAACTGCTGCTATTAACGCATTGAGGCGTTTTTTGGCAAGGCTTGAGTTTATAATTTCGTCACTACTTCTTTGGCGTTTTCTACCGCTTTTCATAAAGACCTCGTTTTGTTTTATTAATAAAATTGTGGTCATATATTATACTAAATGCGCAATAAATGCCATATTTTGTTTGCAAAATAAGCTATTGATATGACAGGAGAATTAGCAAAGAACTAGCAGGGTCAAGAGGAAAAAGGGGTCTATTGAGAAAGAGAAAAGGTGTCAAAAGAGAAAAGGTGTCAAGTATCAACATAGAACATATAAATGGGGACCAATGGGGTCAAGTATCAAATTGAATGAGGTTCATGCCTACTTCCCATTGTTTTGTTAACGCAGCTTTTTTGATGAAGGAGTATATGCGTCATAGTCCACGACCAATTGGGCTACCGCTTCTGGGAGCCATCCGTTTTCTTGATGTTTAACCAAAGCATTTTTAATCACAAATGGTCTAGCGTTAGCTTCAAGGTTCTGTTCTGCAATTAATTCTGCTGGATTTTTAGAAGCTAGAATTTTTAAAATATTTTCAGTCGTTGCATTAAACGTAGATAAATTTAGTTTCTTCGCTGTTTCTTGAATACTTAATGCAGACGCAGCGATTTCCTCAGGAGTACCTACTTGAATGTGTGTCATGGCAAAGCAAGATATCTGTTTATTATCGACGAGGCTTCCATAAAATTTTTCTAAATCTTCTCCTGTTTTTACGCAAAAAAGAACAATATGAGCGCCTCTTGTATAAGATGACGCTATTTCTCTAAAGCGTTCTTGACCGGCGGTATCCCAAATTTGAAATTTAGTGTCTTCATATTGCGCTATTCTGAAATCAATCCCTATCGTTGTGATAATTTCCCCTCGGCTAGGTGCTAAACTATCACGTAAAGTAGGTTTATAATCTGGATCTCCCACGAGCATTACTTTGAGAGTCTTTGATGAAGCAGGTTGCGCTGGTCTGAAGAGAGCAGAATGCATAATAATTTCCTTTTTGAAGTCCCCGGAAAAATAGGTCGTAATTAGACCATATTTTTTTATTTAGTACAAGTTTTATTGAGGACCAATGGGGTCAAGTATCAAATTGAAAGAGGTTCATGTCTAATTGTTGGGTAAGTTCATTAATGATTTTTTGTAATGCAAAATCATCTTGAATTATGCATTCGAATTTTTTTAAATTTAAACCTATGTTAGCAGGACAAACATTAAAATATGAAGCAATTTTAGTATTGTTAAGTTGTCCTAATTGACTTAGTAAATAAATAGCAGTCATTTTAAATATATTTTCTTTACCAGGAGTTTTATCTATTAAGGTATTTTCTTCAATTTTGAAATAATTTTTAACTACATTTAAGACTATTCTGGTATCTAGTATTGGTATTGTTCTGTTAATATCAGGTTTATAAGGTGTTTTGTTTTTAATTGTAATTAATTTACTATTGATGAATTCTTTGGTGCCCAAAATAGATAGTAGTTTCTTCTTGTCATAAAAAGCACTAATTTCTGAGTCAATTCCTTGATTAATAAATTCCTTATAGAAAGTAAATTGATTAGGTTTGCTAAAGTGACCTAATATTGTGTCTGTTTTTAACCAGGGGATGAGACACTTTTCGTTCATATAGTATTGTAAACTTGACCAAGGGTATTCATAGGGATTTTCGCACAAATGGGCTGAGGTTGGGTTTAGATGGATATATCGACTGAGTTGTAATAAATATTTTTCAGATTGAACTAATATCGATTTGTATCGACCTCTAAATAGAGAACCATCTCGAGTTTCACTACGATTAAATTTTTGAGTATATATCCCATCTAAATGCCGCATAGCTCTTCCTAGATTAGCCAAAGGAGTACAGATGAGTAAATGGTAGTGATTGCCCATAAGACAATAGCCATGAATCTCAATGTAAAATTTTTTTGAAATTTCATTTAACAAATCTAAAAAAATCTCATAGTGTTGGCTATTTTTGTATATATTTTGATGGTTAGCACCACGATTCATCACGTGATACCATGCGTTTTCATATTCAATTCTTAAAGGTCGAGGCATAGATTTCCTTGTTGTTGTATTTTAATGAGGTGTAAGTTGGATTGGTCAAATGAAATTTAAAATTAGATTTAACGAGATAAGCTGGAGGAATTTGCGAAATTATATGTTATATAAATTAAATTTGAAATGCCTTGATGAAACCTCTTTCAATTTGATACTTGACCCCTTTGTTTCTTAGTTTATCAGCCCCCTAATCTGTTTAAAGAATTTTCCTCGTTTCATATAAAATCTAGCCAGTTATAAAAATTTTGGAGTCATGCTTGATCGCGATATTATGAAGCAAAAGCGCTTATACAGTAATATCACGCTACAAAATGCCCCAGCTACCATCGCCCACCAAAATCCTGCGCCACCAAAGCTTAGTGGGATAGAAAAAAGATACCCAATGGGTAGTGAAATGCACCAAAAGCCGATGATGGAAGTTATTAACGTAAATTTTGTATCTTTCAATCCTCGTAAAGCGCCGAACAATGATAAACGGATGGATTCAAAGATTTGAAAAAAACCACAAATGAATAAGAATAGTGTAGCAAGATGAACAGTCTCTGAATTGGCATGATTATTAATATTTAAATCAACCGAAATGAGTATGCCTGGAAAGAACCAATATAATTGTGCGATAAGTAGCATAAAAACAAGGGACAAAATAATACCAGCATAAGCGGAACGTTTAGCCCCATTGAATTCATTTGCTCCCAATAAATGTCCCATGCGTACAGTCAGGGCTTGTGATATAGAAAAAACGACGCTTGTTAAGAAACCTAGGTATTGAAAAGCAATTTGATTCGCAGCCAGTGTTGCAACACTGATCCAACCCATGGCTAGTGTCATCAAAAAGAAATAACCGGTTTCCACGCAAAACATCGCGCCCATCGGTACGCCAATGCATAATAGTTCCCATAAATAAAACGGTTTAACCAAAGTAAAGATGGATCGAATGTACCGCTTATAAGTTTTACTTAACCACAATAATATGCATACGATAGTGGCAATAATCCAATCTGCAAATGTCATTCCCCATCCGGCACCGGCAATTGCAAGCATAGGGAATCCAAATTTTCCAAATATCAGGACATAACTAAATAAAATATACAATGGAATCGATAATATTGTGAAAACCATGATAGTACGCGAATGTCCCAGGCCAATGACCAGTTCAAATGAAACTATTAAAAGAAATTTAGGAAACAATCCCCACGCTAATGCATGTAAATACAATTTAGCTAATGCGACTAATTCGGGTTTTTGTCCAAACAGGGAGAGAATGTCAGATGCATACCAAAACAAGAGAAAAGTAGGTAAAGTTAGTAATAATGCGAGTAAAAACGCATCGCGAAGTACAAGCGTAACACCTTCATGATCTTTTGCGCCATATCGATGCGAAATTAATACATTCACTGAGCTCAATGTGCCAAAAATGATAGAAATCATCGTAAAAAATAACCATGACACCAACGCACTCGCTGCTAACACCTCACGACCTAAATGGGCTAAAAAAATGTTCTCGAAGAACCCAAGAGAGGATTGAAAAGCCCCTGTCAAAATCAGAGGAATTGCTAGTTTCAGCACAGGGCTAAAGTCGTGCTTTAGTGAAAGAGAGTTTATAGCGTGATGATTCATTTTGGGCTCGTTCTAAGCTTGTCAAAAAAGTATACTTCTTATCGATTGAATAATGAACCCATAATCAATTTTTCAGCTTCAAAAGGCGTCATGTTGCTTGTATCAAGTGTAACATCGTAAACATAACTTTGGTGTGCTTTTTTCTTTTGGACTTAAGAAAAGGTGTCAGAAAAGGTGTCCATATATGACACCTTTATTGCTCATTAAATAGTAAATCCTGTGCATCTTGTTATCAAAATTTTCTAACGTAGAGGTTCCTTAATGAAGATTTGGAACCAAGTTACGTTGATTATAGCACTGATCTTTAATAGCCACGCCTATATTCAATAAAGCAGCGGTCCCACTCATTACAAGAATGAAAGCAATTGCGCTAAAATTAACTCCCGGAATTAAAAATATAGCAGTTCCTAATGCGCAGCTTGTAAGGGTAGCTATTACATGTGTTTGCCCGTTACGTTGAAAATAAGTAGAAGGGTTTTTGTTTATTGGATACAAAGCTCCTACAGGCCTCACTTGAGATGGAATTTTTTCTTCTAATTGACCCAACGGTTGCGGTGCCAGTCTTCGCATCATTTGGTCAAATTTAGGTTTATCATTGCTCCTTTCTCTAATAGTAGCTTCAAGTAATATTTGAAATTCAATGCGAGATGGTTTTTCTAAATTTAATATATCGTTGAATTCCGATTGCTCTGTTTCAAAAAATTTTTCACGTCTTAAATAGTTTAATAATAAAGCTGATTCATTTTTTGATAATCCTTGTTCTTTAAAGAATTTTTCATAAAGTTCTTCTGAAGCTAGCATTTCTTCATTAATAAGGTCTCCTTCTTTGCCAATATTTCTATTATTGATGTTCATTAGTTTCATTTTCATGGAAGCTA
>Ga0207134_1061_pt1 | contig 32740 bp, 24 predicted proteins | sample Alteio_BWMinHeat_12_FD_153527 | JGI IMG/M metagenome (GOLD analysis project Ga0207134, IMG submission 153527) | Enriched cells from forest soil in Barre Woods Harvard Forest LTER site, Petersham, Massachusetts, United States -... | ecosystem: Environmental > Terrestrial > Soil > Temperate forest >... | reverse complement strand
AGCTGATCAAATTATGGGTAAAGGACTTGCCATTTTTATGCCTGGCAATGACAAAGCACTAGCACAAAGTTTATTGGCCAATTTAGTTAAGCGCTATGAAACTGCAGCTCAACAAATGAGTGCCCTGCAGCTCATTCCAGATACTGAACAATTACACCGTGGATATTATCAATACTTTGTTGACGCTAAACATCTCTTCTCTGATTATCTGAGATTGCAAGACGATTTATTGGCTGTAGATCCGGGTACCGGGCAACCCATTGCCAGTGGATTAGTTGAACGCAAAGAGAATTTGGCAATTCTGGACGAAAACAATAAAGCGCTCGATCAAAAACTGCGACAACAATACGGCATACCTGCTTACCAGTACCAGCCGGCTATCGAGAATCAATTCCCAACCCAATACCAAACCCAGTCTCAGTACCAACCTTCCACCCAGTACCAATCCCCTACTCAATTTCTACCCCGAAATCAATATCAATCCCCCGGTCAATATCAATCCCCCGGTCAATATCAATCCCCCGGTCAATATCAATCCCCCGGTCAATATCAATCCCCCGGTCAATATCAGTTCCCTTCTCAATATTGACCTTCTTGCCAAGATTGAGCTCAAAGGACATATGTTTAGTGAACCCGATATCTTGGCTGCATAAACTCTAATAATGGATAGCCAATTACGTAAATTAGTTGAGGATCGCTATAGCCAAAAAGAATTCCTTAAGACTCTTTTAGAATTGGCCCTGGCTGAACAATGGTTTGATTTGCAACACGTGGTCCAACATGATATGGCCAAGGCTATCTTGGCTGATTATTCATACGAAGCCGGGAAAGATTATCTAGATCCAAAAATTTTTTATGACCATTGGGAAGAAGTGATAGAAATTGGTTGGCAAATATTTTGTAAACACACAAATATTTCTCGCGAGCATGTGCGGATAAAATTAAGTCAATTGCATGAAACAATTTAACATCTTCATGTCTAGTTTATAGATATCTAACCCAATCTTTAAGTTTGTTATTCTACGTAACGCAGAATACACGCAAATCCGCTAGGAAATTGTCCATTGTTAGTTGACTGCTCGATCAATTCAGATCCTATTGACCATACGCCAGGGTTATTTGCCGTAAATTCTAAATCCAAATGATCACTTACACCAACTGTAATAGTATCGCGAGAAGTTTGTTCTCCGGTAAGATTACCGTTTAAAGAAACTACTTCGAATTTATGACCAGTAATATGCAGCGGCACACTGTGTTGTCCAGCATTTATTATTCTTAGTCGAATACGTGTATTAGGTCGCACTTCAATAGCAGGAATTGCCGGGGCAGTTTTGCCATTCACCAGATAAAAGGTAGACACCGGTTTGCCTGGAGAACCCGCAACACCTGGAATAGTAGCAGTATATTTGCTATTCGTATTAGTGGCAGTCGTACCCACTGACTGAATTTTAGCAGCAGTCATATCACTTATGATTATTACTATATCTCGATCAACTGTTTTTACTGGCGCACCGGCTGGTTCTACTATCAGAGTGCCATAAAGTCCTTTTGTTTTTTGTTCAGCATGCATGATTTGTGGATGATACCAATAAGTACCAACACCTTTAGCCACAAATTGATAAACATAAGCTTGTCCAGGTTTAATCAAACCTGATTGAGAATTTGGTAATCCATCTACAGATTCTGGCAAGACCATGCCATGAATGTGAAAGCTAGTATTAGTGCCCAATTGATTATGGACCGTAATACGAACTAATTGTCCGTCTTTTACTTTCAGTATTGGCCCTGGCAAAAGTCCGTTGTAGCCTAAACATTCAATTATTTTACCAGGCATGATTTCACAATTTGATTGCTGACAAAACAAATGAAATTCTGCCAGTCCTTCTTTAAGTGGACTCGTATCAACTTTGCTCATTGCATCAAGAGCTTCATTCGTAGTTGCTTTCAACTCCTTAAGCTCCTGTCTCATTTTCTGCAGTTCAACTTTTTCTGCTGCTTGTTCTCCACCAAGATCGACATAATCACTAGAACTAGCAAAGACCTCCCTGTCAGCAAGTATGAGCGAAACTAAGGCTAGAAAAAAAATATTTAAAAGACGATATAAGTACAGGCTACTTTTGTTATTTTGAATCTTGATCATTTGATTTGATTCTTGATCATTACCACTATGCTAAAAAATCCTATTTAAAAACCAAAATAGGGCAAGATGATTTGATCGCTAGTGCTTCTGAAACGCTACCCAACAAGAAATGCTTCACCGCCGTTTTCCCTTGAGCTCCCACAACAATCAATCCAGCATTAATTTCACTAGCTAGACGATCAAGTTCAGAGGCCGGATCTCCGGAGCGCACGATCATGCCACCTGATTTGGTATTTAGTTTCCAGCCACAATCTTTTAATATAGTCTCTCCTTCAGCTAGGATTGCCTTGGCAGCCATATCAAGGTTGTCTTCTAAGGTAGCGATAAATTCTACCGGAGCAATGTATCGCCAGGGTGCAGCGATAGATACTACGTGCGCTAACACAATCTCAATATTATTAGCTAATGGTTTATATAATTGGCAGAATTGACGCAGCGCATCTTTAGCTGGTTGCGAACCATCAAGAGCCACAATAGCCTTACTTAAAGGCGCTAAGATTGCGCCTGCGCGAAGCACTAAAATAGAGCTTGGACTGTGCTTAATGACCAAGCTTACGGTGTTACCCTGGAAAGCCGATTCTAACAAGCCAGAAGCTTGTCCCCTGATCACAATCAAATCGACTTGTTTCCGTTTGGCTATTGACTCTATGACACTGGCTGGTGGTCCACTTTCAAAACAAGTTTCCACACTAAGACAAGAAGGCTTTAAATCCTGAGCATAACTTTCTAACGAGCTCTTAGCCTTTTTTTCTAGCTCAGCATAAAGATAATCACCGTTGCCGCCACCAGCTGCCTTTTCCATATGCGGCTCGCTTTGAATGGAATAGACAAGAATAATTTCTGCTTGATTGAGCGGCAACACGCGCGCAAGATCTTGGCTCAGGGAATCATTACCCTGCCATACATCAATAGGAATAAGTGTTTTCATGAAAAGTCAACCTTATTTTGCATCGGTAGCATTGCTGAATTGTACTTTGTCTTTGTAATTTTAGTGCTTGTTACTTTAATAGCTTTCGATGCTCTTGACATGATCATTTGATTGCCAGATAAATTCCAATCATGACGCTTTCTCGTGTCTAATGAGTTTAATTTAATGAACTATATCTCATAAATATGCCTTGAATAGACCAGCCTAAACAACTTTCCGGTCACAGCCTGGGGTCCCGTATATAAAAGAGAAATAGCAATTCGGTTGCATCATGAAACTAAAAATGGGGTTTTTGGTTTCATGATACAACTTGACAACCGACTGCATGGTGGTTTTTACGCGTCTGATAAATTACTCCTTTCGAAACCATTTTATGTGATTTATGCTTGAGTTTTTTTAGCACCGCACCAAAGCCGGTTGCTAATGCGCTATGCTCTTAACCTGACAATCGTAATAAAACTTGCTGCTTAAGACAATGATAAGGCGAGGGTAGGGTTTTGATAGATCGATACTCCCGTTCACAAATGAATTCTTTGTGGACAGACGAAGCAAAAATTAAGAGCTGGTTGGAAGTAGAATTAGCCGTTTGTGCCGTGCAAAATAGTCTTGGCAATATACCAGACAGCGATTGGCAAACAATAAAGAGCAAAGCCAAGTTTGATTTAAAACGCATACAAGAAATCGAAGTTGAGGTTAAGCACGATGTGATCGCCTTTTTAACCAGTCTCAAGGAGCACGTTGGTGACTCAGCACGCTTTATTCACTTGGGCCTGACTAGCTCAGACGTGCTCGATACCGGACTAGCCTTGCAGCTTAAGAAAGCTGGCAAAATTCTTCAGGACGATTTACATAAGCTAGAACAAACGATCGTTGAATTGGCAATTAAACATAAATACACTCTGCAAATCGGGCGTTCTCATGGCGTACATGCTGAACCAATCACTTTTGGCTTTAAGATGGCGGTTTGGTTAGCAGAAATTCGCCGGCATCAAGAACATCTAAAACAAGCAATAAAATCAATAACAGTTGGAAAGATTAGTGGCCCTGTAGGAACTTATGCTAACACATCGCCAGCCGTTGAAGAAAAAGTATGCGATATGCTTGGCTTAACTGCTGAAACTGCCGCCACCCAGGTTGTGCAGCGTGACAGGCACGCACATTTCATTAGCACTTTAGCTTTAATTGGCTGCAGCCTTGATAAATTTGCTACTGAAATAAGGCACTTACAAAAAAGCGAGGTCTTGGAAGTGGAAGAGCCATTTACCGAGGGACAAAAGGGCTCCTCAGCAATGCCCCACAAAAGAAATCCAGTTGGTTGTGAAAATATTTCTGGTCTGGCTCGTCTTTTGCGCAGCTATGTTATTGCCGCCATGGAAAACATTAGCCTATGGCACGAAAGAGACATAAGCCATAGCTCCGTAGAAAGAGTGATAATACCTGATTCAGTCATTCTGCTTGATTTCATGTTGGATAGACTAACTGGTATATTGAAAAATCTTGTGGTCTATCCAGAAAATATGCAGCAAAATCTTAACCGCTTTGGCGGTGTAGTTTTTTCTCAAGCAGTCTTGTTGAAATTGATAGATAAAGGACTAAGTCGAGAAGAGGCATATAAATTAGTTCAAGATCGCGCCATGTCTGTTTGGAACAAAGTTAATGGTGATTTTAAAACTAGTGTTCTAAAAGACCCCCAAATAACAAAGCTCATGTCAAAAGACGAGATTGAGCAATGTTTTCAAACCCAATCTTACGTAAAGAATATCGACCAAGTATTTAAACGACTGAATATAAACACATGAAAATCGATACTAATAAGAAATTGGCTGGTATTCTTGTTCCTGCCTTTGCTTTACGCAGTGAAAACGATCTAGGCATCGGGGACACAAAGGCGGTCAAAGAAGCAATCGACTTTTGTCACGATAATAATTTTGGCGCATTGCAGCTTTTACCAATAAATGAAACTGGTAACGATAATAGTCCTTACAACACGATAAGTGCGGTTGCTCTAGATCCTGTTTATATACACATGTCAACTGAAGCATTAGATATAGCACCAGATACAGTACCAGGCTTAACTAAAGAAGATCTCAATCAAACTATATCTGCAAGCGAGGCATCTTTTACTGTCATTGATTACAAAAAGGTAAAAGGAACTAAACTTATTCTTTTGCAGAAAGCCTTTACTGCCTTTGAATCTGGCAAAATAACAAACTACACATACTTAAAAAATGAATTCGAAAAATTTGAAAGAGAAAATATTGAGTGGTTACCCGATTATGCTCTTTTTAGAACTATTGTCGCTCACAAAAATGGAGACGCGCATTGGACAAAGTGGGAAACGGATCTTAAAAGCATTGATAACGCCCGCTCCTGGATCGCACGTCCTGGGCAGGAACAAACAAAGAAACTTTGCCGCTTTTATAGCTATGTACAGTGGATAATACACCGGCAATGGTTAGATGTAAAAAATCACGCTGACAAACAAAACGTAAAATTAGTTGGTGATATTCCCTTTGGTGTCAGTCGCTATAGTGCTGATGTCTGGGCACATCCGGACCTATTTGATTTACAGTGGTCTGGTGGCGCGCCACCAGAGCGCTTTTTTCAAGCAGATGAATTTACAGCTATTTGGGGACAAAACTGGGGCATACCGCTTTACAGATGGACCATACACGAAAAACAAAATTACCGTTGGTGGGATCGCCGGGTCAGACAAGTAACCAATTACTTTCATGGTTTTCGTCTTGATCATGTCCTTGGTTTCTTTCGCATTTATGCCTTTCCCTGGTTGCCGGAAGAAAATCATAAATTTACCCATTTACCCCCCGCTGAAGCAGAAAAAATTACTGGCGGCCCTTTACCGCAATTTATGCCGCGCAATGATGATACGACTGATTCAGCTCTGCTCAACTGCCAAGAAGGAGAAGCTAGACTAAAGGTTATTATAAAAGCAGCGGCGGGTGCCTTCGTCATAGCTGAAGATTTAGGTGTTGTACCTGAATATGTGAGACCTACCTTGAAAAAGCTTGGCATACCAGGCTTTTCGATCCCCTTATTTGAGCGTAATGAGAGCGATCGATCATTTGTAGCCAGTACCGAATTGCCAGCCTTAAATCTGGGCACTTACGGTACTCATGACAATGAGCCCCTGGCAAGCTACTATGAAAGTCTGGTTAACTGGTGGCACAGCCAGGATGGCCATAATGGCTGGCTGGAAATACAGAGACTGATGCGTTTCTTACATCTAGATGAAAATAATCCGCCCGCTATCTATACTGATAAGCTTGCTTGTACTTTCTTTAAGGTTTTATTTGCTACTCCTTGCTGGTTGATCGTCCTAATGATTACTGATTTGCTTGGTACCAAACAACGCTTCAACCGACCCGGCACTCACGATGCCGCTAATTGGAGCGAAAGACTGGAAAAACCGTTAGTTCAATATGCTCTGGACCATAAATATGCTGAAAAAATAAACTTTGTGCGCGAATTGATTTTGCAAACAAAACGGCAACCATATCCTTTAAGCAAATCACATTTGGCGCAATTACCTGCTACCAAATTGAGTAATTGAGTTAAGATAAGATACCAATCGATTACAATTATTTGTCGAGGAATAAAAGTCCAATGCTGCCCACCTTTCTAATCAGAGCTGCTATAGACTGGATAAGACATGATAGCCAGTTTAAGGACTCTAATCCTTATTCCCGCTGTGAAGCAGCGCTCACACTTGTTAGGCGCCTGTGGCATGAAGAAATGGGTCGACTAGATAGCCAGTCTCTTGAGCAAACAGTTTTGATAGCTTACTGGGAAGAGTTTTTTCATGCCGAAGATCCTATGCCAGATGAAACCGAATGGCGCGACGGTTTAAAAAACCACTCTAGCGCCCACGACTCTTATGAAGTTTGGGAAAAATGGTTCAAAGAAAACTATGCTGAAGTATATAAGGACAATGACATTTGGAAAAGTGTTATGATGTCCGGCTGGGCTAATTCACACCAATGTGTTGTTCGTTACCAGGCTGGACACTGGCGCTTTCTACCCTCAAAATCATACTTACCCGCACCGGCGATGTGGTCACTAGAACCCCATATTCCGGTCGTTAAAGAAACCATACGCCGGGTGCTTGATGAAGAACTGAGATTTTACACTGCTTCTGGTTTTGAATTAAAAAATGATGCGGGCACCATTTTTGGCAGCCTGGAGTGCCTCGGCTTTGACAGCAGAATATATACTCTATATTTTCCCGCTCATAGTAAAAGGGATCCAGTCAATTTAGACTGCGGCAATATGGTAGCAGATATAGTGGCACCAATTGGCAATGAGTGGTATCGTCAATTAGACCATGTCATTTTTGCAGAAAATTTTGTTGATGTTACGGCATTGACCAACCGCACGCGTTATGTTTTTGCTTCCCGCAGGCGTATGCTTGAGTTATTAATCGATCATGACTGGCAAAATGCTTATTTCCAAGCAGCCGCAGAGGGCTGGCTGGTTGAGGAAAAATCGGTAGCATGAATAGCAGCCCATTACCCAAAGATGATATATATCTGCGGCTGGGTGTGCAAAAAGACTCTTCCGCTCAAATAATACATAAACACTTCCTCAAGCTTGTTAATCCCTTGTTGGATAAAATAAAAGCTAATCGAGGCTCCACGCAATTGCTAGACGAGCTGAGATCACTCTGGGTAGCACATGATATTTTAGTAGATCCTGATTGTCGCACAGACTATGATTTGCGTTCCTTGGGTATCAACACAGGCGACATAAATGAAGAAGATGATTCACAAACCATTACTTTCGGTGTTGAACCAGGACAAAAATCCAAGCCTGCTTCCTGGCGCATAGGAGAATTATTACAAGCGGTCGATATACTTGAGCAAGCAGAACTTGATATCGCTTGTGATATGCACAAAGCAATGCCAGAAATGCAATTCGGGCGCTTCTTAGTCAAACAAGACTTTCTCAATGAGGCTCAGCTGCAAGCGGTTCTAATTGGTCAAACTCTCATCCGTGCCGGCGAACTTACTCTTTTCCAATTTATCACTGCCATGTCTGAAGTAAGCAAAACACATCGCGACATCAAGGAAGTATTACTAGAATTGGGCTATATTAAAAACCCGACTTTGTTCCGATTAGATAATTAGAATTCTTTATCTGTTACAAGATGCTTAGCAATTTTTTTGTTTCTGTTTCTTCTTTATGCAAAGCCTGGTGTTGTAAGATTTTATCCGTCAAATACGACACATCATCACTATGCGGCAATTTGTTCTTCAATAAAAGTAGGTTTTCTTGGGCTAATGGCCAATTTCCATTTAAAGCATAATACGTAGTTACATATAAATTAGGCTGTGGATTTTCAGGTTCGACTTTACTCGCCCATTTTATTTCCGCTAATCCCAGCTTATCATTTCCCAATGTACAAAGAACCTTGCCGAACATAAACCGTGCTTCAAAGTTATTTGGTTGTTGTTTAAGTATATCTCTAAGACAAATTATAGCGGCGGGTAAATCACTCCCTATAATTAATGTCTTTGCCTCTTCCATGCGAGACGGTACGTTATCGAAATTCACTGATTCAGGCGCCAGTAAAGAGGCGCCCCTTCTCGGCGGCACATCTAATGGGCGATAAATACCAATACCTTTTTCAATCACTAGAGACTGCAAATGATATTGCACAAAAGGAAAATCATCCATATTCAGAGCCAACGATTCCTTATGCGGATTCTCATTTTGCCAACACCAAGCTTGGAAAGCTTTTGGGTTCATACGAAAAGCGCTTAAGAGTTCTGATAAACTATCGAAATCGAACCTCACTAATGCCCTCCTTATGTCCGGATTCTTACTATGGCGACTTGCGGCTAACATCATCGCTAAATGTATCGCCGAATTATTCCCTTCTGTATCGGGCTTTGATAATGTATTTCGATCGCCTGAATTAATAGCAAGCAAAATTAATTCTCCCGCCCGCTTCGATCTAAAAACAAATGTGTCGGGGAAAACTGTCGCAAAAGTTCGACATAAGCTGAGCAAATTATTCTCATCAATTGCATAAAGAGGAAGCCATTGGCAAAAGACACCGCTGGGTTGCAAACGAGATTTTACCAACCGCCAAAATTCAAAAGTATAGAGGTGTTTAGAAGCACTTCTCCATGGCTCTCCTGGCTGAGAAACTATTACATCATAAGAATGATCAAGCATAGATAATATACTGCGCCCATCAGAAACTTTTACACTTATTCGTTTATCTTGCAATCTAGAATTTTTATCAACCATTCCATTGATCAAATTGCTACTGTCGTCTCGATGAGAATCTGGATTGATAATTGGCTCCAGATATTGCGCAGCAGCTATAACGGCAGGTTCAATTTCAGCTACGGTTAATTTCTTTACTTCCGGACTATATAAGATGGACTGAGCAGTGACACCGCTACCCAACCCAAGCAAAAACACATCTTGTGGTTGATGTGGACAAAACATAATTGGCAAAAGTCCTAATAAAGTTTGCGTACTTTCATCGCTCGTCGGTGCGGGTGGTCTAGAACCAAGGGGTAAAGTGGCTTCCGTCTGACCATCCGTTTGCAACCGCACAACGTTTTCTCGGACATTTGCCACTAATGAAACTGTAGAGTTTAATCCCTCTTGATAAAAGAGTATTGGCAGTTTTTCATATAAAAGCGGTAGTTTCCATATTGGTTTAACAAACAAAATCAACATTACAATACTTGCCGCAGCGCATAAGCAAATTGTATTTGTGCGCTTATTGATTCCATTTATAGAATCACTTATACGATAAATCAATATTCCTAGAAATAAAATGGTTAAAGCATTCAAAGTGAATGCTAGATAAATGCCATGCTTTGATATTTGGCTCAAGCATGGAATAACAAACATGCCACCTGTTAAACACCCTAATACCGAAGCAAATAAATTAAATGCATAAACATAAGTAGATTTTATAGCGAACAAATCCGGATAAGATTGTCGCGAGCGAAAATAAATAGGCAAATTTGCCCCTAAACAAAAGCACGGTACAAACATGCTAAGCAATAGGATTATCCCATTACTAAAACTAAAGGCTAACAGCGGTGGCAGAAATAATACTGATTGAAAGAAATCTCTTTGGGCAGCCAGCACAATAGAATATTCCGGCAAAACGAATAAGTTTAACAATAGCCAAAGAGCAGCAAACACATGCAAGCAGGCAAAAATATGCCAGCAATTATCCTTTTTGGGCTTATAAATAAAGTTAGCGACAAAAGCTCCACAGGTAAGCGCGAATAATTGCATCGCGATAACAAGAGAAAAGGCAAAAGCTGTAGAACCCATAAATAAAACATATAAACGGACGAAGAGCAACTCTAGCAACATATTAAAAAAGCTAGGAGTAATAATCACTAGCAAAGACAACAACGCAGCTTTTCTATTTCGGCTTCCATTTTCACCCGTGTCCGTATTTTTGCTATCCACCCCGGTTGCACTAACAAGCTCAAGCACCTCTAAATTGTCATTCTTGAAAAAGACCGCCCTATCCACTAACCATACAATCAAGCCTGCCATTAAGTTGATTATCACCGCGAAAATTGTGCTTTTAGCGATGCCAAAATTCGGCAATAGCACAAAGCCAGTTAAAATCGCCCCGCATACTGCCCCCAACGAATTAACAAAATAAAGCTTTTGGGCATTATTACCTAAATATTTGCCTAACGTAGATTGAAGCAAGAGCGGAAAGCCTGCCCCGACAAGTATTGCCGGCGTCAATATGAACAAACAAATTAGGGTCAGTCTGAGTATATAAATGGCAAAAAGCCATTTTTCAGCCTGCACTGTTAGGAAGCTAAGAAAGTTCAATTCACCGTTAGCAATAAAAACCAAGCCAAGGAGAGCAAGTAAAACCTGGTTTATAGCAAAGACTGTGCCTGCCCATTTTGAGTTAAGGCCAATTTTGCTAAAAATATATGCTCCTAAGCCCATACCAAGCAGAAATACTGAAACGATAATCGCCATTGTCGGTAGCGCCATTCCAACAATGGTTTCCATTGCCTGCTCCCAACTAACCTGGTAGATTAGAGATGCAACCCCCTGGAACATATATGAGACAAGGACAAGAAGGGCAAACAATTGCTTCTTGTTTAAGGTCTTTATCAATTTATCTATATCAGTTGTATTATTCAAAGATATACTTTATTGGTGATATAAGAATAAGTAGCAAAAATAATGATTCTCCAATCAATCAGTCTGCATAATTTTATGAGTTATGCTGACGCCTATCTAGATTTAAGCTCAATCAGTGTCGCTTGTCTATCCGGTGCCAATGGTGCCGGCAAGTCTGCTTTGCTCGACGCGACCACCTGGGCCATCTGGGAAAAGGGGCGGGCAACATCAGATGAATTAATTCGACTGGGGGAAAAGGAGATGTGGGTGGACCTCATATTTTCCCACGAAGGCAATACTTACAGAATTAGACGCTCCAGACAAAGAACCCCTTCTCGCTCTGGCAACAAGTCCACCAGCAAGGGAACTGTCGATCTGCAAATGCTTACACCTGGGACTAGCTGGCAGCCGTTAAGCCAACCTGCCGACAATAGCGGCAATGGTAAGAATGGCAATGAACAAAGCCATGAGAGCATTAATCTACTTTCCGGAGAAAATATTGGCGACAATGGCCATAGTAAGTGGAAAAGCCTCACGGCTAACAGCATTGCCGAAACACAAGAGAAAATCTTCCAATTGTTACGCATGGACTACCAGACATTTGTTAATAGCGCCTATCTAAAACAAGGGGCAGCGGACCAATTCACTCGTGAAACGGCAATGAAACGCAAAGAAATCCTAGGTGAAATTTTAGGACTCTCCTATTTTGACCGTCTACAGGAGCGCTGCAAGGAACGTCTTAAACCCCTAAAAGAAAAGTGTGAAGAGCTAGGTGGACAGCTTTCCAGATTGCCCGAAATTGAAGCACAATTATCTCAACTAGAAAGCGAACAAGCCGCACTACAGGGCAATCTTGATCGTTGTCGCAAGACTAAAGAACAGCTCGAATCTGATCTTAGCGATTTACAACGCAAAGAGCATGAAATCAATTCATCGCATGAAAAGCAGAAGAGCATCGAAGGACAACTTTCAACACTAGATATTGAAATTAAGCATCTAAGTGAACAAAACGAGCAACTCACTGAACGCCTTCACGGTTTAAAATCGCTTATCAGCGATCAACCTACTCTTGAAGCAGAATTTAGTGAATATGAAAAAACTACGGCTCTTTTAAAAGAATTAGAAGATAAATCTTTTGCTGCGCAAGATCTTGAAAAACAAAAAATAGAACTGCGCTCTAGATTATCAGAAGAGCGAACAAAATTAGAATCAGAATTAAAACAAATAGAAAAAGAATTAGCCAATTGTTCTGAGCGTAAAACAAAGCTAACCACTGATATAGAAAATCAAGACGCCATTACCAAAGAATATAAACTCTATCAAGATCTAATTGACAAAGAAGCCGATCTAGCCAAACAACAAGAAGCATATACGCAACTCAAGCAACGGATAGCCGAATTGCAAACAGTTATAGACGAAGCACAGATTAGACTCTCAACTGAAATTGAACAAAAATCAGCGCAACTACATGAACTCAAATCTCTGCTAGACAGCCAGGACTCATTAGGCAGTCAAAAATCAGAGCTTGAAGCAAAAGAAGTGGATTTAGAGAAAAAAGAAAAGGAATTTCAATTCGTCACTGGAAAAGGGCAAGACATAAAAGCCCGCATTGAAAACATTGGTCAGCAAATTGTCGATTGGGCCAAACGACAACAAGAATACACAAGCAAAATCGAAGAACTTAATAACGCAGCTGACGCCAGCATTTGTCCTCTTTGCTCCGGCCAGATACTAGATAGAGCCGCAGTAATTAAGCGCTATCAAGACCTTATTAAGCAAGCGCAAAGTGAAGTTATTACGCTGGAAAATGAACGAGAAAATTTAGACAAAGAACGAAATACTTTGCGCGCTCAATATAGTGAATTAAATGCTGAGCTTGCGCAACGAAAATCTCTAGATATGCAAAAAGGTCAATTGAACGAAAAACACCGGGCCATTAAAGGAGCGCAAGAAAATCAAGAAAAATTGGCTGCCGATATAGCATCCTTGAATCGACAAAAAGAACAGAAAGACTATGCTACTGTGCAAAAAACTAGCTTAATAAAATTAACCGGTGAATTAAATGAAATGAAATTTGACCCGACTCTCTATGCCAGCATACAAGCCCAGATCCGTAGTCAAAGAGGCATTGAAACACGATATCATCAATTACAAAAGGATTTGGCTGAACTGAATAAGATTGCCTCGTCTTTACCAGAATTACTAAAGAAAATAGATTCATCGAGAATAATTCTCTCCGAAGAATCTTATGGCGCTAATGCGCGTGATGCCATTCGTGATTTGGATAAACAATTGCAATTAATAAATTACGACAGCGCTATACACAATGAGCTTAAGCAAAACCTGGTTGCTATGATGCCAAAAGTAGATCAATACAGAGATCTAAAACACGCATTGACCGAAGTACCGCGGCTAGAAAAAAATGTCAAAGACAATGAATCATGGCTAGCGAATAAAAAAGAAGAATACTCAAAACTAACCAAAAGTCACGAAATTGCCAGCACCAGTAGTAAAGAGTTGCCAAATATAGAATCTCAGATAACCACAATAAAGTCCCAGTTAAAGGAGAATCAAAACCAATACGAAACGTTTTTGCAGGAACAGGCTAAAATTTCTGCCAGCCTTGCATTATCTCAAAATGAACTCGCTGGACTTAAAGACAAAAACAATGCCTTGAGCGAGACACGCAATGCCGCCGATGACTTTGCTTACTTAGCAGAATGCTTTGGTAAAAAGGGCATTCAAGCAATTATTATTGAAAACGCTATACCTGAAATTGAAGCTGACGCTAATCGTATTCTTTCTCGTCTGGCCGACAATAAAATGCACATTGCCCTTATTACTCAACAAAAAAATAAGTCAGGCACTATAAGTGAAACACTGGATATTGAAATTAGCGATGAAATCGGTACACGCAATTATGAGCTATACAGTGGCGGCGAGGCTTTTAAAGTAAACTTTGCCATTCGCGTCGCTCTTTCGAGACTATTAGCCAGACGCGCCGGTGCCAAACTTGAGACCCTTATTATTGACGAAGGCTTCGGCTCGCAAGACGATTACTCGCGGGATAAACTGGTTAAAGCCATTCGTTCCATCCAGGCAGACTTTGCCCGCATTTTGGTAATCACACATTTCTCTGATGTTAAAGATATGTTCCCGACCCATATTCAAATCAACAAAAGCAGCGGCATTTCACAAATTGAGTTAATTAATTGACTGCTCTATTAGCGAAATTTCCATTTCTGCTCTTTTATTAAATCGAGTAACGTAATATCTTTAACACCAATTGAATCACAAACACCTGCTAAGCTTACCTTGCCTCTAAGACCGCTGATATGCGGCTCAGTCGTTACAACTTTGCATTTATGGATCTTAGCTAGAGCAATTACAAATAGATCGGCAGCCGATCTGTATTTAATGCCATCAATCAAATTAGGATACTTAGCTAAAATTTGCGCCACAACCAATTGAATATTTTCATCTATCGGCACAAACAAATTAAGCTGTCTTTTTGACCATTTCGCTAATTCATCCTCCTTTTTCTCAAGTTCGCGCAAAACTTCAATTGTCGCCTGTGCTTGCCTTCTTTCAATTAAATCTTCAAGTTTCTCTAGCAGACCAGGCAAATTGCGCGCTCTAGTCCAACAATCAATAAGGAAGCTTGCATCTAGACTGTATTTCATAATTTAACACTAACCATAGAGAGCAGTTTCAATTTTAGATAGATAGTTTAACTTAACTGCTAAAAGATCTGAAACGTCAGAGGCACTTATTTTTTCATGATGGTAGCTATTTAAAACCAACCGCGAATATAGTTTGCCAGAATAGCTGAGCACCATCCTATCTGGCGGTGCAAAGCCCTTTCTCTTTTTGGCTTTCAGCATTTTATCTTTCGCTTGTTCTTTGTAATCAATACTTTTTTCTCTATAAAAACTTAGCGATATACGACCAAGAGTATGAAGCCGGCGCAATATAAGCTCAGCGCTAACTCTATATCGACTAGCAAGCCGGTGTATTTCTTGATCTGTCCAATTAGCATCTTTCCTGTTTTTAAATTCGCGCTCTTCTAAAAATGCATTTTTGGGGATCAATATCGATTCTGCAATTGCATTGCCCAATACTTCTATGTCAGCAGTTCCGGTAAGATCACAAATACCCTCCCTACCCATAATGATATGAACAAGCTCATGCAATAATGTGAATGTGCGCCATACAAATGCATCTTGAATATTGACCACTATAACGGGGAATGGGCTTTTGCTAATAGAAAAGCCGTGCATTTCATTTGCAGAAATACGGCTGGCTTGAAAAACCAATATATTTTTGCTCTCTATAGCCGATCGCCATCCGTTAAACGACTCGCGATCGGTTTTCCACTTCTTTTGTTTTTCATAGGTAATTCCAAGAAATTCGCGTATTTCTTGCCCAGCTATTTCCGCATCGGTACTTATCTTTTTAAGTAAGTCATTGGGAGGCATGCTGCTATTGATGTCTTTATATAGATCGATCGCCGATTCACGGCGAGCATAAGCACGCCGGATCTCATACAATAAAGTAGAACTAAGTTCAGGGGCTTCATGCTTTGATATTTGACGAAAATCCTTTATCGGATCAAAACCTCTCGGTGGTGCCGGCAAATAAAATATTGCTATAGGTCTTTTATAAACCTCGCCCATTTTTCTCAATTGGCTAATCGTTGGACGAAGCTCGCCCTTTTCCCATTTTATTAAACGCTGTTCGGTAGCACCAAGCTTTTTGGCTGCTAAACTTGTATTGAGTCCAATACTTTTGCGAGCCCAAATCAACAGCTCAGGTTTAACTATTGCCTCAACCCGTTCAGCCATGCAGTTTTCCTCCTTAAATCAGTTTACCACTTTGGCAACTTTATTAAATACTTCTGCAAGATAGTGACTTAGACCCAAATATGCCAGCCTAAGCTTGCCAAATTGAGGATTAGCTGGCAGAATGTATGTGATGAGAAAGTACAGTTTTGTTTTTGATTCTAAGACCTTAATGTGTCCAAAATTAGGCAGAATTTTTAAACCCGATTTATTTTTGTACATTCGAGGAAGATTAAAGAATGATCGATAGTAGAACAATCAAAATATGCTTCAAAACATTTTCCCTTGTGGGACTGGATGTATTGATTGATGGGAAGAAAGTGGGCAAGGTCGCTAGTGGCGAGGTAAAGGATTTTGAGGTTGGTTCTGGACAGCATACAGTTCGAACTAAAACATGTCCGTTCTCATCACAAGCGTTAGATGTTGATATGGATTCGAATAGTTCGGCAATGCTGGAATGCACCATCCCCGATCGATTCTGGAAAAGATTGTTATTGGTTATCGTGATTGGTGCGTTTTCTCGCTTTATTCATGAATTCCACACTCTGATGATAACCCAAATATTTGATATATTAGCAATATCTGTTGGAGTGTGGTTTGTTGCCATTGGTTTAAAAGCTGGCGAATCCTTAGCACTGACAGTAGCTAGTGACTAGTCACCTATACTCTTCAGCAATAGCCTCAGCTGCGAAACCAGTCCTTCTAGGCATTATTTTTGGAAACTTATTAAAGGCTGTTAGTCCCTTCAAAATCACATCTGGTGATAAAGCATATATAGGAACAAGCTCGAATAGCAATAGGCAAAAAGGTTGAAGCCGACTAATACCGTTACTAGCGCTTCGGACCATTTGTTTTGACGTGAGGAAAGTCCGGCTATTAGCATAGCTATAATTGGAATTTCGCTTGGAAATAAATATCTTCCCTGGGGCCCGGCGACACCCGAGTAGGAGCCATAGACACAAGTAGCAAAATTGATAAGAAAGCAAGTTATTAAAAGCAACCAGATCCAAGCTTGAATCGATTGAGTGGCATTGTCATCGATAGAAGCGGCGGTAGAAGCACTTAAATTGTCCATATTCGTTACAAATAAACTTCTAATTTGAGACAAAACATTGACTTTGCCTTTCTGTATTTTTTCAACAAATTGATCACAAAATCGCACGATAGATACGATTACAAAAAAAAGATAACTATAATAAATCACGCGTGGCAAGCTGCGAGTCAGATAGCCAAACCAGCCCCAAAAGCTAAAGAAAAGCATGCGCCAGAAACGATGATTGAGAAGTACTCCAATTGGTGATCCAAAGCTCGTGAGCTGCTTATGATAATTAAGCTGCCAAATATGATGCATTGTGCTAACACCAGTTATGTCTCCGGAAAAGAGGAAATAATTCCGAACAAACCACCAGCTGGTAAGCGCGATTGTTATTAAAACTATGACTGACAGGCGAGCTAGCTGTTGGATCAACTTATTCCTGTGCAAATAAACAATTACAGGCAGAAAAATATAGCTCACGACAAGCACGCAATAACCAGAATATTTGCATAAAATTAGCCATGAAAAAGCTAACGATAAAAAAAGTACAAGAGGTAAATTTAGGCCATTTTTAAGTGAGCGAACAAGTAATAGCAAAATAAGGGCAGATAAGGCTGCTGCTGTTGCGTCATTATTTATATACGAGGTAACAAAAACAAATTGTGGATGAAAAACAATCATCAATGGCAATGCTAATGCAGCTATACGATTTGGTAAAAATAAAAGCTGGCCAATAAAATATGCTACAGTAATTACTATCAGTCCCATAGAAAGACTTCCTAGCCTGGCGGCATACAGAGTATGCGCCGGTGCAATGAAGTTTACCAAACACTTGTAAAATATAATATGTGGCAAATAACCAAATGGCGGGATGGAGCCATAGACAGCTTCAGGTCCGGCTGATAGAACAGCTTGATAGTCTGGCAATTGAAAGTGCTTAATGATAAATTCAATTACCCATAGATGGGTATTTTCATCTGGTGCCTCCACATGCGGTACCATTAATAACCATGGTATTCTTACTAGAATTGCCAGACAAATAATCCAAAATAAATCTTTGATGCTTTTCATTATTTTGTTTATCTATCGTTTCGTCTTTGTTCATTCATAAAGTCTGTTCTAAAGATTATACGCTAAGCTTATATAATCGTTGTAATCCATTGGCTGAATTCTTAGGCAATGGCCCTTTGATAAAAAAATATATTGCTTGACATATTGTACTTAAACTCTGCTTTATACACATCTTGATTCAACTATCGTGAATTTTAAAATACTTACTACTTCGATTCTTATAGCGATTGTGGCTGGCGTGCTTGGCTTATCGCTATATATAAACCATCGCGAGTCATTACTTTTAGACGGACAAGTTCAGGTACCAGTATTACAACATCCCGTACAGATTTATTTTGACCAACTATCAATTCCTTATATGGAAGCTCGTTCTGAAAAAGATCTAACCATTGCGCAAGGATTTGTCACTGCTTCTCAGCGGCTTTTCCAGATGGATATGTTACGTCGGATAGCAAAAGGAGAAATGTCTGCAATATTTGGGGGAAATTGCTTAGCTAATGACAAATTAGCGCGCATTCTTGGCTTCAGAAGAATTGCGGAAGCAGAATACCCACTTCTGGCGCCTGAAACGAAAAACTGGCTTAAGTCATATAGCCAGGGCGTAAACGCGTATATTTCACAAGGTAAATTGCCGCTTGAGTTTATATTGCTTGGTTTCGAACCACAACCATGGCAACCAGAAGATAGCTTAGCCATACTGAAATATTTGCAATACGCATCAGATGAGTGCTGGCAAGTAAATGTTTTGCAAGATGCGATAGCACAAAAGGCGGGTATCCCACTAGCAAAGCAAATGTTTTGGCCAGCATTCAAACCTAGCTACCTATCGGTTGCTAATCTGAAATCGCAGCCAGAACAGTCACATCCCATTTCTCCAGAACCTTCTCAAGAAATTGAAAAACCAAACATAGGACCTAAAACCAAAGAACCGACTGCCACTAAACAACAACCTTCTCATCAATCAGTATTGCATCAGTTAGGTTACCTACCTGCGGCAGCTCAGCTTTCATGGGGCAGCACTGGCTGGGTGATCTCGAAAAACTTATCGCAATCAAAAGGGTCGTTGTTGGCTTGCGATAAACATACTCTCTTTAATTTTCCTGATTTATTTTTTCTATCGTCTCTGCGAGCGCCCTTTATGCATATTGCAGGGCTTTCAATTCCGGGAGTACCTGGCATTTTAATTGGTCGCAATGATAGTGTTAGCTGGTCCGCTATTTGCTTAAAGAAGCGCTCTCAAGAACTTTGTCTTGAACAATTTTCTAATCAATTTCCCGATCAATATCAAAATAGCCGGGGGTCTTTTAAGGCAAAAGAAGTAGAAGAAGAAATAGCAATAAGACTGGCTCCAAACAGAGTGGAGAAAGTGATACTCACTAAAGACGGGCCACTCCTTACTAAAACTGGACAGGCGGGCATTGCTTTGAACTGGTATGGTTTCAACCCCGCCAACAATGTAATTGAGTCAATACGGCTTATAAACAAAGCTAAGAATTGGTCTGATTTTAGTATTGCGCTAGAAAAGTATCAAGGCAATCTGCAGACATTTTTGTATACTGATATCACTGGTAATATTGGACAATACATCGCCGGTTACAATAGACATCTTGGGCAAATATCTTCCGTAGCAAGGCAAGCCGCCAACCAAGAAGATGGTCAAACAAGTGAGCAAACTGATTTTATTGTCGCCAACGACGGCCGATTGTCTGCGTTCGCTACCGCTAACAACATAGTCAATTCCATGCCTTCCGGTAATAGCTGGGCTACGGTGAGAGTTTGCCAGATACTGGAAAGCAATAGCCGTTCGAAAACCAAATTAAGCTTAGAAGATATGATTGCCTTGCAGTCTGATACAAAGGCTCCCTTAAGCGAATTGGTTATGAAAACGATTAGTAATGCCCTTATCGAAACAAAGAATATTGATCAATATGAGCGTGATGCTGTAGCGATGCTTAGCGCTTGGGATGGGCAATTAAAAGGTAATAGTGTTTGCGCAAGTATCTACGAATCATTCTTAATTTATTTAACAAAACAAATATTGCAAGCGCAAATTGGTGAGTCTCTGGCTAACGAATATATAAACAAATGGCCTTATTGGACACAATTTACTGCTCACATACTGGATAAGCAACCTGCTCATCTGTTACCAGCCACTCAACGCGGTTTTGCTCCTTTTTGTCTAAATTGCCTATCTCAATCCTTAAAGGACCTGCGTCTGATTTTTCATACCGGGACTCTGCCAGGACACCTGTCAGACTTCCAGTGGGAAAAATTACACCAACTTGATTTCCGTAAAAATATAACCAGGTTTATACCTCCAGCTCTTGTAAATATGTCCAGTCCCCTTCTTCCTCAAACCATTGGCATTGGTGGCGATCAAGATTGTTTAAATGCTTGCAATTATCAGATAAGCGATCAATCACCTTTTTATATATGCAACTCAGGTCCTACGGCCCGCCTGCTTATTGATATGGCCGACAATGACAAGTTTTATCACAGTCTGCCCTTTGGACAGTCTGGTCATTTATTTTGCAGAGATAGAATAGATGACGCTCAGCTTAAGTCTTGGCGCAATGTTGAATTCCATGCCATTGCTTTCTCATCAAAAGAGCTGGAACGTATTGTTCGTCACAATCTTACATTAGACACACCTGATTATTTCACAGATAATCCAACTAGATAATTTACAAGCTAAATAATTCACAGGTAATCAAGTAGGCTTATGTATCGCATCTTAATTGCTGATGACATTAGTGAGCAAGGCAGAAAAATATTAGCTGAATCCCTGCAAGTTGATTACCAACCAGAGATTTCTGCTAATGAAATATTAGCCTCTATCGCCAAGTATGATGCCTTGCTGGTGCGCAGCAGGACAAAGGTAACTGCTGAAACAATTAAAGCAGGTAAAGAGCTCAAGGTTATTGGCCGGGCAGGGGTTGGCGTTGATAATATTGATATAGACGCTGCTACCGAATGTGGTATCGTAGTATTGAATTCCCCTGAAGGCAATACCGCCAGTGCGGCAGAGTATGCTCTTGCTTTGATGCTAGGACTAGCTCGCAATATTCCCAGCGCTGATGTGAGCGTCAAAGAGGGATCTTGGGATCGCAAGCTCTTTATTGGCAGCGAACTATTTAACAAAACCCTGGCACTTATAGGTATGGGTAAAGTTGGTAGCAGGGTTGCTCAAACCGCTATTGCCTTAGGCATGAAAGTAATTATTTATGATCCATTCGTGAGCGCAGAGCGGGCAGCTGAATTAAAGGTGCAAAAAGTGACACTAGATGAACTCTGGGCAAAAGCTGACTTTATTTCTCTGCATGCGCCACAAACACCAGAAACTGACAAACTGATAAATAAAACCACGCTAGCAAAGATGAAACGCGGCGTGAAAATAATTAATGCTGCCCGCGGCACCATTGTTAACGAAACGGATCTTGCGCAAGCTATTGAGTCTGGACAAGTTTCAGCAGCGGCTATAGATGTATTCGAAAACGAACCACCCAAAGGATCGCCTCTTTTAAAACTTAGGGATAAAGTCATAGTGACTCCGCATTTGGGCGCATCTACTCACGAAGCCCAGTTTAACGTAGCCATAGACCTGGCAGAACAAATACGGGACTTTCTTCAAACAGGTATTGCCCGCAGCCCTGTTAACCTGCCATCTATGAAATCTGAAGCTGTACGTGAATTGGGGAAATATATTTGGCTATCGGAAGCTATGGCAAGCATAGCTTGTGAATTAAGCGACGGGCAGGCTTCGCAATTAGAAGTAATCGCCAAAGGAGATCTGGCTGCCAAGGAAATTTCACCACTGGTAGTGGCAGCATTGCGCGGCATGCTTACCAAAAGAATAGCCGGTGTTACTTATGTCAACGCGCATTTAGTAGCCAAAAATCATGGTATCCAGGTACATAGCAGCAAGACAGAGCAAACCGCTCAATTTAAAGATGAAGTGACTGTTATTGTCATAACTGAAAGCAGTAAAATTTCTCTTACGGGCACAATTTTAGCCCACGATGAGCCTTTGATAACCAAGATTAACGCCCACTCGATAAATTTATATCCAGCAAAAATGATGCTATTTACTTTTCACCACGATCAGCCAGGCATGATCGCCAAAATTTCTGGTGTGCTTGCTAAGCGCGATATTAACATTAGCAATATGAGCTTGGCTCGAGTCGGTATAAGAGAGGACGCCGTCATGGTCATGGGACTTGACGATCGATTATCGCCAGCTGTATTAGCCGAGATAGGCAATTTACCAGGCATTGCCAAAGCACACTTTGTTTCGGTAGAATCTATGTTTCATGTCCCGCATTGATCGAAGCTTCTGTACTTTGATTTTTAACCCATGGCTAAACTAATCTTTATGCTGCGCGCAATTAAATTTTATTTTCCTATAACAGACTGTTTATTCCGGCTTCATATCTTATTTTTGTGTCTGCTATTGATTTATTCCTGCCCACTCAGTCAAGCCCAATCAGCACTTGGTGGTAGCAATCTCTTTAATGATTCTGGCACGAATAATCCTACTAACCCTATGAACAAGCTTACCAGACCAACATTTCCTTTGGGCAGCAAAACTGGCGAAAACGATGCGGAGTCGAATTGGCAACCAGCTACTTTTCCTCTTTTTCCAATTCGATATTTGAGCTTACCAGGGTTGAATGAAGTAGAACAACAAATTCTCTCCCAGAACTACTTTGTTGTTATCAACGACAGCAACATAAAATCCTTTGCGCAATTGTATAAAGACAACAGAGACGAGCATATATCCAGCTTTGTTACTGCAGATGGCATTACTCACGCGGTATTTTCATTTCAAAACAATATCAGATTGAAAGTGATTGAACGCTCTCTTGTACCAGCGCTAGAGTCTTTACTTATTTCTATGGTGAGAAATAATGAGATGGATTACAAGCTAGCAGAAGACGCTGAAATCAAGGAGGAAATTAAATACAATCTTGCTTTTCTTACCGTTGGCTTGAAATTGTTAGTGCCTGATTTTCCTCTCCCGGGCAATCCGGGTGTACGCCAATTAGTGCAGGATGAGTTAGATAATCTCAAACAAGGCAAACTGGCTAAATCAGTCATATTTCATCGTCAAGAAGATTTTGCTGCCTACAAGCCGATTGGTTTTTACAAATTAACCGCATCCTCAAGATATTTCTACTCGTGCTATCAATGGCTAGCCAAAATGTATCTTGAGCTAAGTGATATCACAAGTGATACCAATGCCGGCAACGGCAATGAATTTAGGCGCGCTTTTTTGCTTTTCCAAAGTCTGATGAAAGTAAAGACCCAATCTGGCGATTCAAGCAAAACACAACAATCTGGCTTATCTATCTGGAACCAAACAAACAAAATCATCGGCATTCTAAGTTTGAATGCCATAAGCAAAAGTTCCGAGCCAGAACCTTATTTGCTACCAGATGCCCTTGCCCGCGCGCTGGCTTCAAGCAATGCTTCCACTGTCACTATTCCTTTCTTAAGTAATCCACTCAACCGAACAAGATTATTGCTCACCATTAGAAGTTACGCGCCTAGACAATTGAATGCCACTTCCATATTTTCGTTGAGCAGAAGAGATGCGAATAAAGAAAAACAATTAAAGTTTCACCTGTTCAATACATTGTATGAACCAACACAAGAATTGGCACTGCCAGCACCAATCTTTCGCAAAGATGACAAGAACAACTTCGCTCAGATTCCCATTGCTTTACTGCTCTTGCAGAATAACGGTGTGCGCTGGGCAAACAAAATACTGACTAGCAATGCTTCCAAATTGGATGAACAGATTATTAATCGATTAACAGACAAACAAAACGCCACCAATGGAGACAACAACCCTGGAAGTTTGGATTTGTTTTGGAACATATATGCTGGTTTTTCCAATCCCTACCCTGAGCGAGCACAACTATTTTTCCAGACCGGTGAATGGCGCACATTTTGTTTAGAACGACAAGCTGCCGCCTGGGTAGACAATTTGCTAACAATTAACTCTGGGTCGCAAAAAGCTGAATTAAACAAGCCTATCCCTAATGCTTCCGGCGCAGGCAATAACTCTAGCACAACCAACCTCAGCAATACAAATACGTCCACGAACGCCACCATCAGTAATACCATACGAAGATTTGGTATTGGCTCTTGGCGCACAAATAACGATTTTAATTATTTAGAGCCAGCTTTTGACTTATACAACAAAATGGCCGAATCAGAGTGGAATTTGGAAAACTCCCTCAATCAATCAGGGTTATTCCCGGTCGAGTATCTACACCAAAGTCATGACTTTGTAAGATTACTGCAACGACTCGCAACCATCGCCAAATTGGAGCTAAATCTGGATATGCCAAAAAATGAAGATCAGTCGTTGCTGGCAACTATTGACAAATTGTTACGTGTTATTGATTCCCCGCTGCCGGGAAAACTATTCGTTCGTTTCCCCACCACCGGATCTAACACCAACAGTTTAAAGACTAATAATTATTCTCAAACAAGCTTAGCCGGGGTAAATATGGAACTTGGTTATCCTTCTACAATCTTAGTAATTATCCAATATAAGCGCTGTTATTACCTGCTACGGGGAGCCGCTTACTCTTACCACGAACAAAGCGGTGACGAAATTAATGAAAAGCATTGGCAACGTCAGGTAGAATTTGGCTTTCTAGAGACACCTTTTTGGTGTCAGTCTTTTCAGCGCAGTCATCCAAGTTCAAACTGAATCCAAGCTTAAACCTTTAAATAAAGGTATATCTATGAAACTGATGCAAGAAAGCCAATCTCCAAAGCTAAGCGCATATAATACTATTTTACAAATAGCGAGAAGAAATAAGGCGGAAGGCTTGTGCCAGACAGCAGAAGATTTGTATGAGCAAGCTATTGCTATGGCACGAGCTATCCCTGAACCATCGTTACTTATAGAATCACTGTGTGAATTGGCTACTTATTATTCTTTTCAAAGCAAAGATGAGCAAGCCAAGCCGCTCTGGGAAGAGATCGCAACCCATGGGCAAAAACACTTTCAACCAAACAATAATATGTATGTGCAAAGCATATTCAGTCTAGCCCTGTTAAACGAAAAAAATGGAAATGCACTAGCAGCAGAAAGTTTGTATAAAGAGCTTTTGCAAAAGCAAGAAGCCGCATTTGGTGATGAATCGTTAGAAATTTGCCAGACAGTGGATAAATTAGCTGCTTTTTACTGCGGTCAAAAACAATATTCTCTAGCAGAATCACTATATCTAAGAATACTTGTGATTAAAGAATTCCACCTTGGTACGTGTTCAGTAGAAATTAATTATACAGTCAATGCTTTGATAGACATTTTCCAGAGACTTGGTAAGTGGCGCTTGGCTGAATATATGTTGAACAGACAGAAAGCAATCTTGGTCGCTTTACACGGTAAAGAATCTCTTTGCGTGGCAAGCTGTGCCCTGCGTTTAGCAGAATTACAAGCCGTCAGCATAAAGCAGCTTGACACTGCCATAGATAACCTCAGCTTTGCGGTGCAAACGTACAAGAACAAATTTGGTGAGCACGCAGGACCAGTAATAGCACTGCAAAAGAAATTGGACCAAATGCTTCTTGCACGCTTGGAGAGTAAATATTTGGGGACTGAGATCGCGTCCGAAATTAAAATTGATGAGGCCATTACCGTTGACCTGGGTTCGCCACCGTTTCCGGCAGAAGATCCAACCCCAAGTCTCGAACCATTGATAGCTGTCTAAATTATTTGTCGCTTCCGATTGGGCAGCCTCATTCGTTTTCGCTAGTTTTATCCTGTACCTTCGTATTATCTAGTGTTTCAGTAGTTGTGTCCAGGTTCTTCGAAGTTTTGTCCGTTGTCTCAGTACTTGTATCTCGATTCTTCGCAGTTTTATCTGGTGTTTCAGTGGTTGTATCCAGACTCTTCGCAGTTTTATTCCTTATTACTGGCCAAGCAGGTCTTTTATAGCGATCCATAAAATCAAGCCGCAGTTTTCCGTCTGGATCTTGGTAATATTGCTGCAATATCTGATTACAGTTCCAACCATTGATAGCAAGCATATTAGCCCCATGTTGACTCAAACCAAGACTGCCATTACCCGGACCACGATAAGTAAAAACCCAGTCATTGCCGCTTTCTTTAGCATCTAAAATACCAGCAGTAGAAAAATGCAACATTTTTGCTAAGGCTACTCCATAAACTAGACATGTTTTTTTGGTACCGATAATCTGGATACTGCGAACATTCATGTTTGGATCACATTCCTTTATGGTGACACCAATAATGTTTGGTACACCAGTAATTTTTTCTAGCACGGCTTTACTCACACGCGCATGACGGATATTCAAATTTTCAAAGGGATCACCAACCCAAGCACGATAAAAGCCCGGTTTCACACGACCAGCATCTTTTAAGATAATGCCGCGGGTCGATAGCACAGCAAGATTAGTAGATTTAGTTGCGACAGCTTGTCCTTTGTAGACTTGATCGCGCGTGTCGGGGACCACATCAAAGCCCTCTCGATACCATTTAGAACCAGGTCCCGTATGGGCGTAAGCATAACTGCGGGCAGCCACCGCTTGGGCCCTCAATGCTTCAATGTGCCAACTAGCTGGCATTTCGGCTGGCACTACACCACCTAGATAATCTTCCAAATCGAGAAAGTTTATTATAGTAACGCGATCTCCAAAAGAAATAAGCTCTAGTACACCGCCATACCAACGATTATTAACCCAAACTTGATAGCCATTGCGAGGATCGTAAGAAGCAATATAAGCGCGGCGATCACGGGGTAAGACAAAGTTTTCACCGCCAAGCAAATTAGTAACCCGACCGTGGGCAATGCTATAAGGCTGACGAGCAGTTAAGGCGAAAACAGGCTTTTCGTCAACAAAAATAGCTCCTGGCTGCCAAAGATAGATATGAGTGAGGGCTGTGTGAGGAGCGATACCAACCCGGATTGGATAAACATAAGGTGGATAAGGACCAAAACGTATATTTGCCAAGGCTGTAGAGGCAAGGGACTTAGACGTGGCTGCCAATCCAGGCAAAAAAGTGCTAAGCACAAAGAGAAGAATAAGTAGTTTAGAATTGTTCAAGAATTGCCCTCAATTTCTCATCTTAGTACATTTATTTGTGCTTGGTCCCATTTTTTGTATCTTGATGCTACTATGAAAAGTAATAAGAATAGATAATCAATATAGAATAGGATCAAGCTGGAATATTTAAATGAAAAAACTTCTGATTGTTGATGACGAAACCGATATCGCTACTTCCATTCAGTACGTACTGACGCAAGAAGGTTTTTCAACTCTCCTTGCCCACGATGGTCTTAAGGCCATCGAATTAGCTGAAAAGGAGAAACCAGACCTGATTATTTTAGATCTCATGATGCCAGGTCTGGATGGCTTAGAGGTGTGTAGACGGGTGCGTTCCACTGATCGCCGTACACCAATTTTGATGCTCACCGCTCGTACATCCGAAATTGACACTGTCGTGGGGCTCGAATTGGGCGCCAATGACTATATATCTAAGCCAGTACGCTTGCGAGAATTGGTCGCCCGTGTCAAGGCCCACCTGAGGGAAAGCCCGGCAGCGAACACCAGCACGCCTTCTAGCGGGCGCAATATTAGACTCAATAATTTAAGCATCGATATGGACAGCCGCACTGTGCTGGTAAATGAGCAGCCGGTAGACCTGACATTTAAGGAATTCGAACTGCTGGCAGCCCTAGCTAGGCATCCAAATCGTGTCTTTACCCGCGACCAGCTTTTTGCCCAGGTTTGGGGCTCGGACTTTCTGGGTGAAAGCAGAACTGTAGATGTACATGTTCGCTATTTAAGAGAAAAATTAGAGGAAAATCCAAGCCAACCCAAGCGCATATTAACCGTGCGGGGTGTAGGCTACAGGCTTGTCTGGGACTCGTAATTGTCCCACTGAAAGCCCCCTCATTTTACGAGTTTAAAGCTGTTTGCGTACTTTTCCCAGTGACATATAGTCTTGAGAATTTTATGCTTATATAAAACTTGAAAACCTTATAACTGGTCAGGCGGGCTCAGTACCACAATGGCAGTGGCGGAAAGTATTAATCATGTCAAAACAGGTTCAACTCATTAGATATAATGCCGGTCTGGGTCTATTTTTAACCCTGGCATTAATTAATCCCCTGGCTGTCCAGGCGGGGACGCGTAGCGATAAAACACAGTGGTTAACCAATAATCTTGAACGGGCTACACCAGCTAAGCAAACTACTCTTTTTAAGTCCGAACGTTCATCTATAACTCTAAAAGCGCTGCCAGCTCGAGAAGATAGGCGCGCGAGCATAAACTCCATCACAGTCACTAGCTGCGAGGATGCTTCCAAAGTAATTAAATTGCGCCCTTTCCTGGCTAACCGCAAATTGCCAAGCAGACGAGAGCTCGAATCAGCCCTGGTAGAACAAAAGGCGAAGTTAGCCGAACAAGAGACAGCCAGACTTAGTGGGCAAGTGTCTACTTTTGTTGTTGGGAATGACAACAGCGATCAAGCTTTAAATACACCGTTTCATATGTCCGCCCCTCAAGCACGCATTTATCAAGCTAGCAGTAGGAACGCTACAAATAGAGCTTATACAAGATCATTAGCAACAAAGTCTGCTCCGCAAGGCTTTTCTTTCATGCGTCGGGCAGAGCAACAGTTATTATCTTCAATGATGCCACATGAAGCAAATACATCATCAGTCAATGCGCCAGTACTGAACACACCCGTAACTAGCGTTTCCCTGACCAATACGCCAGCACTGACTCAAGCTGCAACCACTATGCAAGCCACAGATTTTCCAGTTGCAAATTTCCCAGCAACAAGTTTACCGATGATGGCTGCACCGCTAATGAACTCGTCATCCTCGGCTATGCCCTCGGGTTTTCCATCTGACCCTATTCAGTTTAATACAACTCAAGCAAGCGGCTTTGGTAGTGCCGGTCCGCCTCCATTCCCTTTGAACCTACTCCCTGAAGCAGCGCTCAAGCAGTTAATTAGAAGCCTAGCCTGCAGCGCGCCTTCTCATAATAACAATGCACCTAAAACATTTTTTGGTTGCTGGCATAATAACTCGCGACTCGGTGACGCTTCACATATTGGTTCTTGGCATAATGACTATCAAACAAGCAATTTGCCGTATGCTGGTTTTCAGTCACACTTACACCCGGTTCATTTATATACAACACAAAGAATCTCTACCTATCGCATCAGCGCACTACCGGTAGTGACAGCTTCGCCAATAAAATCCGACTCTAGTAATAAAAACACTAGCTCCAATAAAAAAGACACTACCTCCAACAACAGAATATTGCGAGAAAGTCAAGTTAGGGTAGCCACTTATCCAGCCTATGCTACACAGTCTTTAAAGCCCTGGAATTTTGCTCAATAATAAATAGAAGAAATATTGCCTTTTAATTCACCTGCTTAGACTATCCACATGCAATAATGGGTGATAATTCTTTGTCAGAATTATATAAAATGGGAATATTGAAGGTATATTGGTAGATGATATTGTCAACAAAAAATCTAATTAGGTCCGCCTTTGCAGCGCTTGTTAAAAATATAGCTGTTATTGTCTCAACCTGCACAATCATTTTGGCACCATCGGCGGTATTAAGCCAAGACAACGCCTCTCCAGATAACAATGACCCTGTAGCAGTTTACAAAGAAGCAGGAATTACTGCCGAGCAAGAATCTACTATTCGCAAATTGGCGCAAGAATATGATCAGGAAAGTGCTGTCAGGTTACAGTCGTTAGCTCAGATGCTGACAGAATTAAAAGATATGACCTATAAACCAGTCCTTGACGAGAATGCTATGCTTGCCAAGCAAGGGGAGATAAACAAGTTGCAGTCTGAAATGGCGATACAAAGAATTAAATTGGTAATTAAAATTCGTAGTCTCCTTTCGCCTGCTCAAAATGAAAAACTGGTTGCTGCTCTGCAAAACCGTGTTCGCTCTGAAGAACAGGTTAAACTAAGGTAGCCAAGAAGTTTGTAGTGTTGCGTCTGTATTGCATCCCCTTAAACAAAATAAAGTTTACTTAACGCAACTTATGAAAATCTTCTTTAGTGACTGTCTTTTGTTTCTAAACTGTGGTAAGTTCATTCGGTCTTAAACGACAATTGTTAACCATTTATGCGTTGTCCTGAATGTAGTCAAAGAAATTCTGTCGCTGCCAAAAAATGTGCTGCTTGCGGTAGCTCTCTGAGCCGCAAACCTTTACCGTTGGCTCTCAAGGTATTTGTGGGTACGTTGGTTGGACTAATTTTTGTCCTTTGTTTAGCAGCCCTTTCTACAACAATAATCAATCCGGACAAAGCGATGACGAATGCGGCGACGACTTTGACCGGAAAATCAAAATCAGTCGAGCAAATGATGGACAACTTCAAGCGTTTCGATCAATCAATGCGTAGCTTCCTGCAAAAATACGGTTCGCTCACCACTGAAGAATTAAGCAGCAAACTATCAACATCCTTACCTAAAACATATTATGAAGACCACATTTTTGAATTGCTGCCCAATCTCAAACTAGTTGAAATCGACACCGCGCTGAATGCCTCAAATTATCTTATTTTACTCACTAACGGAAAAACAGAAGTTCTACCAGTAATTGGCTTAGACGTATATGACCGTAATTCGTTTTTACCGCAAAGGAACAAACCAACAAATGATAAAAAAGCCAACGAAGGACAATTGTTAGTCTTATTGGGTCACTCAGCAGGCATCCACGGTCACCATCCTCGAGTCAAAGTATTACTCTTAAGCTCAACCCTTCAATCTGACAATGTAGTAGATCTAACAGATACTGCAGTACCAAAAATATATGGGGAAGGAATAGCAAAATTCTCTCCAAACCAGAAAGACATCGAGCTATCTATGTCATTACTGAACCGAGGACAAGAATTACAATTGTTCTCCCCTATACAAACAAAGGCTTCTTTGCCTATAGAGAATGAATCTTTGTATGAACAGTTACTGTGGCAAAATAATAACTATTCGCTGCGCAGCCAACCAGGCACAAGTAAACTATATGCGCTCTACGCTGTTGCTAGCGCTCTTCAAAATCATAATAAGCTTTGGCGCTTCCGTCCATATTTAAGTATTGGCGCCAAGCGAACCATCGCAGGAATGCCCGCTATCTCTAGTGAACAAGGATTTAAAATCGCCAGCTACAGCTCCGGTAAAAATCCTGCCACTACCGGTAATATCTATGAATTGAGGGACGATTCTACAAAAGTTATTGTTGAATTAAGACCAATTGCTACGGGCAGAAAGGGTCCTGGAAACATAAGCTGGTTTGTGAATAGTTTATCTATATCACACGCTGCGCCAGTTCCCCCGACTGTTGCTACAACAGCTCTATCTATTACTGCCACCGCGCCTATCGCCGCGCCCGTTGCTCCAATAAGTCCGGCAGCGAATACAAAAACCGTACTACCCAAAGCAATAGAAACCAAGGGAATAGAAAACAAAATATCCCAGAACAAAATGTCCCAGATCGATAAGAACAAGACCCGGCTAAAAACAGCAGAAATAAAAGCAACAGAAATAAAGACAGTAGAAAATAAAGCAGCAAAATCGCGGTCTGCCAAGGAAGAAAAAGCCATAGTCAATTCCAGTGCCCAGGCCATGTTTGTGCCAGAGCTCGCTAACTATATTAAATTGCGCAATGGACCGGCTACAACCTATAAGTCTTTGCTTGATATAAACCCCAATACACACTTTACCATTATTGGTAAAGAAGCTGGCTGGTATCGCATCAAAGTAGATAACAAAGAAGGTTATGTTTATGCCGGTTTAGTGAGCAATCATAAAGGTGGTGCCTACACAGGTAGAGCTGCTAAACGAAGTGGTGTAGTCAGAGATGAACAGCAACATACAATCGCTAATGTGAGATCCGGAGAACACCTGGTACTCCTCGGACGCTCTAAAAATAATCGTTATAAAGTAATACTGAGCAATGGCAAAATAGGATATGTGAGCAAAGAAGCAATCGATGGAACTAGCGAGGCTCCGCCGCCATCAGTTCCTTAGTTAAGAATGGCCTTCTTTCCAGCAAATAATCCTTAGCAAACAAAACCGGTGCGTGTTATAGTAATTAATTGTGGAAAAGTGATTCGGGACGTAGCGCAGCTTGGTAGCGCGGTTGCTTTGGGAGCAATAGGTCGCAGGTTCAAATCCTGTCGTCCCGAGAATTTCAATAATGTTCATTCAACTTCGATATTGTGAAGTTGCTCGATTAAGTGAGGGATGTCTGTCTTAATCGTAGACCATACTTCATCGAGATCTACATCGTTATATTCATGAATCACTTTATCACGCATGCCAGCAATTAATTTCCAAGGAATTTGCTGGTGCTTTGTTTTAGACTCGATAGATAAATTTTTTACAGCCTCGCCAACGATCAGTAGCTGATGCAAGACTGCTGATTGCGTCTTTTGATCATCAAAAAATTCGGATTTTGAATAACTAGCACAAAATCCTAATACTAACTGAGACGCATGCAGTATATCAGCTACTAGTGCCTTGTCGCGTGACATATATAGGCACCGTATTTTCTAGG
>Ga0207134_1060_pt1 | contig 33247 bp, 32 predicted proteins | sample Alteio_BWMinHeat_12_FD_153527 | JGI IMG/M metagenome (GOLD analysis project Ga0207134, IMG submission 153527) | Enriched cells from forest soil in Barre Woods Harvard Forest LTER site, Petersham, Massachusetts, United States -... | ecosystem: Environmental > Terrestrial > Soil > Temperate forest >... | reverse complement strand
TTATAATGGGGAGCTTCCATCTGCATTATTCCCTCCATTAAGAAGACATCATTTTTTTAAAACGATGAAATTCAATAGTATTGATAATTTGTGCACGTCAGATGTTGTTATATCTGCTTTACCGATCGGTGTATTACCAAATATTTTAACTAAGGTTTTATCTAAAACTAAAAAAATTATTAATGTTAGCGGTGATTTTCGCCTTAATAATTTAAAGGAAATACAAGAATACTACCCAAAAAGTCTCTTAGTACAAAATGTCATTGATAATAAATATGTTATTCCTGATTTTACAAATGATTTTTCAGCAACCATTTTGAACATGCCAGGATGTATCGCCAGCGCAGCTATTTACGCTTTATGTCCCTTAGCAGAAAACGATTTGCTTGGGGAAGAGATAATTATTGATGCAAAGGTTGGATCCTCGGGTAGTGGAAAAACACAGTCTGATAGTCATTCTATTCGGGCAAATAACGCAAAAACATATAAACTTTTGCATCATAGACACGCACCAGAAATTAAGCAATATCTCAATAATTTTACCCTGGATATAAAACGTGTTTTCCTTACAGTTACTAGTATCGATATAACCAGGGGTATTTTAGTTCATGTTCATGGCAATACAAAACGGAAATTAACCGAAACTGAGCTCTATAGCCTATTTCGAAATTATTACAAGAATCATCCTTTCCATCATATTACCTGTTTTAAAAAAGGTAATGAAAAATTTCCAAGCATTAAATCAGTCCAAGGAACAAACGATTGTGAGATTGGTTTTGCTGTTGACAAAACTAGTAATCATTTTGTTATAACAGCCGCAATAGATAACCTGGTTAAAGGCGGCGCAGGAAATGCAATACAAACTTTAAATAAATTATATGGTTTTGATATTAACTTAGGATTAGGGAGTAATGCAGTATGGCCATAACAAACTGTTTAACAATAGTTAAACTCGGCGGCAGAGATATTTTTGAATCTGAACAATTTTATCCTGAACTTGCTAGATTAGTCGGAAAAGGAGAAAAAGTTATTTTAGTAGCGGGAGGTAGTTATGCTATTGAGAAGCTTTTTGAAAAAGAAAACCACACAATTAAATTTATTGAGATGGCTAATGGTGACAAAGCAAGGTTTTGTGGTAAACAAGAAATGGACTTGATTGAAAAGGCATATAAAACTATTGTATTCCCTGAAATAACTAAACACTTATCAAAATTAAAGTTACGATATTCTTGTCTTTTGGGAGCTGATAATCGCCTCATAATTGGTGAAAAATATTCCGCATTAAAAGTTAAATCGGGGGATAAATTTCAGATTGAGAGAGAATCTATGGTAGGAATCCCTACAATAGTCGACTTAGAATTGCTTGCTAGCCTACTCAACGCTTTGGATATCTTGATAATAGCTCCTCCTATAGCTTGGCAAAATAATTTAAACATTAATGTTGATGCTGATATGCTAGCAGCCACTATAGCGGTACAAGCTAATGCAGACTATTTACATTTTTTAACAAAATCTAATGGGATTTTGAAAGATATTAAAAATTCAGAAAGCACTCTTAACGATTTATATATAAATGAAAATATATCTCTTGATTTTATTCAAGGCAGAATGAAACAAAAAATGAGGGCCGCCATTTATGCGGTATCAAATAGCAAAGGTGCCATTTTCACCACCATATCATCTAGCCAAAACAACTTCCCTATTACTAAAATGGATCATGCTTTGACTTCCCATATTTGGAAAATTAAACCTTCCTGTGATAGCGAAGAATTGCTTATTAAAATGCTACATATCCCTTCAGTTTCGAGGCACGAGAATCGTTTGGCCTCCTACATAGCCTTTAAGCTTCAACAAAGAGGTATTAATACATATATTGATGAGGCTGGAAACATAGTATCAAAAATAGGCACAGGTAAAAAGAAAATTTTACTATTAGGTCACATAGATACTGTTCCGGGGAATATTCCATTTAAAAAAGAATCAGAAAAAATATTTGCACGAGGTGCCGTTGACGCCAAGGGAACATATGCTGCTTTTATTGAAGCTTGTTATGAATTTGTTGATTCTAAAGACTTAGAAATTCTACTTGTTGGTGGTGTCGAAGAAGAGATTTACACAGCAAAGGGTGGTGAGTTTGTCAGAGAAAATTACACCGCTGATAGTGTTATTATTGGCGAACCCAGCAATACAACAAAGATTACATTAGGGTATAGAGGAATTTTTAGAATTGAAATTTTTACTACCGCCTTTGCAAGTCATAGCGCTTCTAAAGATTATATTTCAACTTCCGACCAACTTATTGAAATTTATAACTCTTTAAGGCACCGCATGAGATCTCTAGGAGTTGAAGACGTTTCATTAAGAGAAATGTCATCCTGGTATGAGGATCATTGTGAAAAATCTAAAATTCTTATTAATTTTAGGTATTCCGATAAAGTTAGCATCGAGAAATTAGAAGACGCACTTACAGAATTTAAAAACACGAATCCTAAAGCGACTTTCAATATTTTGTGTGCGGCTCCTGCGGCTCTTTTTTCAAAAACCACGGACCTAGCCAAGTCATTCTATCAAGTTATAAAATTAGCAGGGAAAGAACCTGTATTTGTTTCTAAAACTGGAGCTTCTTTTATGAATAGACTAAAGAAATCATGGGACTGTGACATGATAGCTTATGGGCCTGGCGATAGTAGCTTGGACCACACCGATCATGAATTTTTATCATTAGAAGATTTTTATAATTCCTCCAAAATTATAACAATGGCTTTGAAAAAGTGGTCTCAATACAATAAAAAAGCAACCTTTTCTGAGCTTATGCCAATTGATTTAAACTACAAGGTCAGTTGATTACATACTAGGTTGAACAATTTATTATGAGAGATTAATTTTATGTTACATAGCTTATCACATATGAATATTGATTCTAAACTAATCCGAAAAAAACTTATTGATGTACTACATTCAACTGGAGGTGGTCATTACGGTGGCGCCCTAAGTGTCATTGACATCCTTCATGTATTGTACACAGAAATATTAAGTCCCAAAAAAAATTTCTTTGGCTCTCCAACTAGAGACCGTTTAATATTATCTAAAGGCCACACTGCTAGCGCATTATACTGCGTATTATCTAAATTAAGCCTAATAGAAGAAAACAAGCTTTTTTCTTTTGGAAACTTTATGAGCGGCTTAGAAGGCCATCCTGACATGCTAATAACAAATGGTGTTGATTTTTCAACAGGATCTTTGGGGCAAGGTCTATCTGCTGGATTAGGAATGGCAATAGGTCTAAGTAAAACCGATGCGCATGTTTGGGTAGTGTTAGGTGATGGCGAATGCCAAGAAGGACAAGTATGGGAAGCTGCGATGCTTGCCTCCAGATATAAAGTTAACAATCTACATGCAGTTATAGATGCTAATGGTGCGCAAGAATACGGCTATAAATATAATAAATTATTACAACAATTACCAGTTCCCGAATTATGTGAGAAATGGAAGTCGTTTGGTTGGAAAGTATTAGAAGTTGACGGCCACAATACCCAAGAATTAAAAAATGCTTTTGATCTCATAAAAAATGAAATCGACTCCCCCTCAATAGTAATTGCTAGAACTAAAAAGGGTTTTGGTATTTCTCAGTTTGAAAAAGAACCAGAAAATTCTCATTGGGCAATCCTTACTGAATCGGAATATCAACAAGCTTTATTGGAATTAGAAGTATGAATGAGAGATTAGGATACATATGCAGTACTTACTTGGCAAAAAAAGCAGATGAAGATTCACGAATTTGGGTTATAGACGGTGATCTAGCTGACTCAGAAGGCGCTGAAAATTTTGCAGCTAAACACCCGGATAAATTTATAAATGCAGGTATCGCAGAGCAAAATATGGTCTCTCTTGCCGCTGGCCTTGCTACTACCGGAGCACGACCATGGGTATTTTCTTTTGCGGCATTTCTATGTTATCGAGCCTACGATCAAATAAGGGTTTCTATCATGCAAACTGAAATGCCTGTAACCTTAGTTGGCTCGCATGCAGGCGCTTGCAATGGAAAGAATGGAAAAACACATGTCTCACTTAATGATATTGCCTTAATGACATCTCTTCCTAAAATGAGTGTATGGGCACCATCCGATTCTGAAGATGTTCTAAAAGCAGTTGATAGTATTTTATTTGATAATAACTCCTCATACATACGATTACCGCGTGATCCAGCACAGCTAACTTTACCAACAGGTAATGGATTAGTAAGATGGCTAGGTTCTCCAAGTAGAACGGCTATAATTAGCTATGGTTTTAGCACTCAATTAGCTCTTGCAACCCAAAAAATTCTTGAAGAACAAGGAGTTAATATTGGTATTCTCCATTTTTGCAAAATCTGGCCTTTAGATATCGAAGAAATAACTAAACTTCTAAAAAATGTAGAATGCGCATTTGTTATAGAAGACCATTATGGATTGCATGGTTTTATTTCTTGCTTAAAACATATCGGAGTTGAAACCCTACTCCTCTCTATGGCATGGCCTATAGATTGGTGCGGTCAATCAGGTAGCACAGAGGATCTTCTAAGAAATTTCAAATTATTACCAACACAAATAGCCCTTGAAATTATAAAAAAAATATAGGAACTTCTAAAGATAGGATTTATTAAAATTACAAATATGTATATCATACGGTTCTTATTGCTCATCACTAGCATGAGCTTAAAAATATTTATTGGATACTTCCATGTCAACACATGTATACAACAACCCTGAAACCTACAGTAAAAACAATGCGTTACAATATAATTTCGCTATGGGCATTTTAAAAACTATAGAAATCGATCCTTGTTCCCGCATCCTTGATATAGGCTGTGGCGATGGAAAAATTACTTTCGAACTTGCCGAACTAGCAAACGAAGGGTGTGTGATAGGCACTGATGTTTCTTTCTTCATGGTAGAACATGCTGCTAAAACATATCAAGCACAACAAAACCTGGGTTTTATGCAGATGGATGGAAGCAAAAATAAATTTATTAATCAATTTGATTTAATTACTTCTTTTAATTGTTTACATTGGATAAAAGATCAGGAAAAAACCTTGTATGGAATTGCTAGGGCCGCGGTAAAAAACGCCAAGATTGTTTTGTTATTATCACATAAGAAATCTATATACCATTATGCACTGGATGGAATTTGCGGAAATTCTAAATGGTTACCCTATTTTAAAAATTATGTGAATCCACGTTCATTTTTTGATGTTGATGCCTACAAAAATATATTGGTACAGGCTGGGCTGAAAGACATTGAAATTTCCGAAGAAGAACTGACTTATAATTTTGACTCGCGCGAAAGTCTAATTGCTTTCTTTGATTCATCTATGGCTAACGTTAAACAGGTTCCCATAGAAAAGAAAGAAGAATTTCTTGACGATTATTGCAATGAATTTCTCAAACAGTTAAACCTTAAAAACACTAATCATTTCCCTGTTGTTTTCTGGTCTTTGATTGTAAAAGCTGAGCGAGGATGAAATGATTCTCTTTCAATTAAAGCCGTTAACAAAGAGCTAGGAAAAATTATGTCCCCTACCAATAAAAGCACTTCAAAAATAGACTTCGCCATCCTATCCGCCATGCCTGAAGAACAAGAGTATTATCATAAATTTTTTTCTGGCCAAAAGTGTACAATTTTAAACATTCATGAATTTGAATTTAAAGTTTATAACTATAATGGAAAACAAATTTTATTAGCTAGCACTGGATTAGGAACCACTTTTGCAGCAAGTATTGTGACATTAATCCACGATTACTTTCACCCCGATTATGTTTTCTTAACAGGAACCGCAGGTGGAATTAAATCTGGGCTAAAACTACGTGATGTTATTATTATCGATAAAGCTTTTGAAGCGGAAATTCAAGGTGCGTTCTCTATTCTTAAAGGCACTCCCTTTGAAGGCTGTTTAAGACACCCGCTTAAAAATAAAATTTTTCCATCAACTTATACTGCCGATGAAGAGCTTTTAGCTATTGCATCCAGTATAGATGTCCCAAATATAACAATCCAACATGGTACCGCGGTAAGCTCTAACACATTCCCAGCACCACAAGAGTTGTTTGATAGAATTAAAAGTCAAAATCCCTCCGCAATAGATATGGAAACCTCAGCTATTTATCAAGTGGCTTGGTTATTAAAATTTCCAGTGTTGGCTATTCGCGGAATCAGTAATGTATTAAATCAAGATGGATCGGATGATAAAATTCATGAATCAGATATTGCAGGAAGCGCTGAAGCTGCTGCAAAAGTGTTATTAAAAATAGTAGATGCCTTATTACTTAAACTTGATTTAAAAAAATCTCATGTAGAGGAAGCTAAATCAGCAGGTTCTTCTGAAGCAGAAATAGAAGCTTCAGAAATAATAACGTCTTTAGCTTTAAAACCCCATCCAGAAGGTGGTTATTATTCTCAAGTATTTAAAGCTAATAACAAAGTTAAATCTACTGACAAAAGTCGTTACCATGACGAAGAAAGAAGTGCAGGTACGTCAATCTACTATCTCCTGAAAGGAAATGATTTTTCCGCTTGGCATAAATTAAAATCGGATGAAATCTGGCATTATTATAAAGGATCTCCAGTAAAAATTTATGTTATTAATAACAAAGGTATTTTAACTACCACCTTATTAGGTGACCCATTAAAAGACCCTAATGCTGTTTTTCAACTCGCTATAGCTGCTGGTGATTGGTTTGCGGCAGAACCTGCTGATAAAAAGTCTTATTCTTTAGTGGGTTGTGCGGTAAATCCAGGGTTTGAATTTGAAGATTTTGAATTAGCCGATAGGAAAGCTTTATCTGCTCTCTTTCCTCAACATGCAGATGCCATTACCCAATTTACTCGTGTTTCACCCAGCAATACTGAGAAAAGTGAATCAAAAAATAATGAAAAGATCAGGGCTCATTTATAAGGAATATTTTTGGCTGGATTATCCATGAATGAAAAATCAGCGCATTATTATTTATTAGCAATAGCTAATTTCCTAGCGGCCTTAGGCGGTGGAACAATCTTAGGAAAAGGTATTGGAATTATTAATTCACCATATATTCATGGTAGCGCCATTTTATCCTTTTTTGTGGGCAGTGTACTAGGCCTTGTTTTTTTACAATCTATTCCTAAAAATTGGGCCAAAATTGTTGGATATTCTTTTTCGGCACTTTGTGGAATATCTTCCCTCATTCTATTATTTATTTTTAACTCTTATGCAGTTGATGGGAAAATAACCGACATAGCGGGATTAATGTTTTTTGTTCTTTTATGTGTCCGCTTTGGTTTTTGGTTTTATTCTCGAGTTTTACGTGCTTCAGCAGCCGCTGGATTACAACAACGCATTGCCTGGGTAGAGTTTGGATATTATACCGGCATGATTGCGGGTTTAATTGCTTGGAAAGTGATTAATATTGATATTGCAATGTCTGCAGCATTAATAATAGATGTTATTTTGCAATTTTGCGCGGGCAGTTTAGACATAGTGGCAAATATTAAGGCGAATCAGAAAACTGTTTCTAATCCTATTGAAGAAGCTCAAAAACCTACAAGAGAAATTAAATCAAATCAAGATGAAAAAATATGGGGATGGAAATTAAGTATAAGCGTTGTTCTGCTAACTATCGGTATTCAAGCCACTGTTTTCAATCTTACACATTATGTTTCAGCTTATTTTAGTTCATTTATTTTAGCCTTTTTCTATCTCGGGGTTTCCCTAGCTGCAGTTTTCTGCAGGACTTTCACCATTAGCTTAGAATGGAATAGTTACAATCAACCAGTAATCTGCACTTCAAAAAATCCTAAAGAATTTAGTTTATTATCCAATCTAATTTTAACAACAATTATCACAACCATGACTTTCCTAGGTGCAATTTCCTGGAATTGGGCTACGGATTCCTTCTCTTTCACCACTATTCTATTCTTTCTTCTAGTCACTCTTTCCGCCTTTATGTACGAAGTTATCGCACTAGCTATACTTGATAGAATCGGCCTTGAAGAACGTGCCACTAATCAAAAAGGAATGGTGATCAGAGCTTATGGATTAATTGGCGTGGGGGCCTCTATTGGACTTTGGATTCTTGGTATGTCGACTAACACTATGATTGGTTTAATGCTAATGCTCTATTTGTGCGTAATATCAAGTGCTGCTATGATTTCAAAACGAGCTTCGCTTGCGCCAGAAATACAAATTTAGGGAAAACCCAAAATGCCCACAACCATCGCCGCCATCCAAATGTGTTCCTCACATAATATTAATGATAATTTAGCAATGGCTAAACAATTAATTACCGAAGCTGCCAAAAATAAAGCTGAATTAGTTGTCTTACCTGAAAATTTTGCAATTATGGGACTAAAGCCTAGCGACAAAGTTTTAGTAAAAGAAAAATTGGGTCAGGGAAAAATTCAACATTTTCTCTCAGTACAAGCTAAAGCAAATAATATCTGGATTGTGGGTGGAACGATTCCGATAGAATCTGATGACGCTAATAAAGTAAGAGCTTCGTCACTCGTCTTTGATGCTCAAGGTAATTTAGTTGCACGTTATGACAAAATGCATTTGTTTGATGTGACTATTTCTGATCACGAAACTCACCGTGAATCGGACACCATTCAACCTGGAAATGAGATAGTCGTTGTTGATACGCCCTTTGGAAAATTAGGTCTTGCGGTTTGTTATGATGTTCGTTTTCCTGAATTATTTCGCTGTTTATTTAATAAAGGTGCGGAGATTTTTATACTGCCTTCTGCATTTACTGTTCCCACAGGGGAAGCCCATTGGGAGGTATTAACCAGAAGTCGCGCCATTGAAAATTTTTGTTACTTAATAGGCGCGGCACAAGGTGGTTTACATTCCAATGGAAGAAAGACTTATGGAAATTCTCTTATTGTAGCTCCTTGGGGTAATATTATTGCAAAAAAAGAAGGGACTGAGGCTGGAATAATTTATGCAACCATTGATTTAAATAAAGTATATGAAGCGAGAAAAGCGATTCCTGTTGAGAAACATCAACGAATATTTTTTGATTTTAAAAAATAATTTATACCAAAGTAGCTCGCCTTCCAGAGCTTTGATGTTTTCGCAATGCATACCTCTTCTCAATCAATTCCGCAACTTCTCGCGAAAAATATCCTTGCTTATTCTTGAGTCCCTTTAAAAAAGAGCCCACTGCTTGATCGCTGATACCTTCAAGATTAGCTCGAACCTTCTTATAGTTTTCGGTTCCTTGCCACTTAAAAGTGATACAGGGGAAAAAACGCGAATTATAGCGATGAGAAACAGCATTAAATTTTTGATTTAGCGTAGGTAATTCAACACCAGATTCTCTTGCGATAAGACAATCCACAAAATCTTCTAATCTTTCTTTAAAATCTGCATAATGGAAAACTTGTTTATCGCGTTTAACCAAATAACCAAAAACAGCCTTTAAATGCATTTGTTCATCAGCCAAACGTCTTTTGGCTTCAGCCAGCACTCTTTCCGTCGCCTTTCTTTTCTCATTCTCTACTTGGCAATATCCTACAAAACTTCTTCCCTCGTACTCTGAGACAAGCGAAGCAACGTCTTTAGGTTCGAGATGAACTTGCAATGCTCCTACTAATTCTGCCTGGTATTCTTCTTTTGATTGATTTAAAAACAATACGAGTTGTGGCGCTCTGTATTTGTAAAACTTTTCTGTTCCGTCGGAAAATCTATCATAAGATGACCACCCCGTATCGCTAGATTCCACCTCTAAATACCTAACGTAGCCATCTTTTCCAACTGCTTGAAATTTGTAGCTAGGAAAATCTTTTCCTTCTACTATAAATTCAACTTTTTCTCCCGTCTCAAGATCAAGAGCGTTTAGCCCATCGTCATCATGAACCACTGCAATTCCTAAAGTCGGTAAAACACACTTAACGGAATAAACTGTCGTAAGAAGTCTAAAAGTGCGGTCATTTACATTCATAATATATAAATCAGCATGCATTTGGCAGAGTACGCGATCCTTATCAACAGGCATTAAAATCTTACATGCTCTTTCGCGTTTATTATGGTTAAAAGTAACAGTAGATATATGTATGGGTTGGTGATCTGCATTAAATTCATAAATATCTAATTTATTATTAATTCCGCAAATTAATTTATTAGGTGCGAAAAAGGTGATACAACTATAAGGTTTAAAGGGTATTTCGTAGAGGCGCTCCATTCCCTGATCAGAAAAACTATAAATGACTAAAACGGAATGAAGACCCCAAGGCTGTCGTGAGTGTAGTGGTAAATATACAATAAACTTATTTTCCCCTAGAGGAACGAATTTATAAGCAGGTTCGCTGCTCTCTTCAAGTAGATTATGAGGAAATGCCCTATGGGGTACTCTTCCCACAAAAGTCTTGTCGAATTCTAACACTTCCCCTTCTCCTGGATAATTCGGAAAAAAATCATCCGCTTTCCAACCGTTGGAAATATCAATCCGAGTCGATTTTAATTCAGCTTGTTGACCTGCTCTCATTTAGATGCCTGTAGTCTTGGATTCAGGCGCTTACTATAACAAACCAACCTTAAGGAAATCTTAAGTGATTAACCCATTGATTAATATGCTATTTTATTTTTTATTCCCTTAATATTTCCTTAAGCTTGGGCTGCTAAAATGGTGTTCTATGAAATCACCGGATAAAAAATCATGAGCTTATCTGCAGCAAGAAAAGCGGCCAAATATTCTAAATATATTTGCATTGATTTTTACAGTGTAAAAGAAGGTGAAAGTAGTGATCACCATCACTATTCAAGTCATCGTCATCCTGAACGAGTCGTTATCTGGATTTCACCTGAAGATTTTGATGCCGAGGGAAATCTAGCCAACTCCAATGCTGAAAAATTTCAACCTTTAAGAGAAGCCGACAATCAATCAAAAATTGTAGTGTTTGGACACGGTTTGAGAGGTTGTTTTGGTATATCATCGGGCACGGGCGATATATATAAACGTAATCATATAGTTAATTTACTAAAACTTATCCAGCATCCATCAGTTCGAAAAAATAAAAATTCACCACTCCCAGATGACGCAGATCCTCGCTTAAAAATTTCACTACAACAATGTGAAGGAGCTGGTCGTAGTAGTGATTCCGCAGAAGATTCACTTGCAGAAGGTTTATTTGATGAGCTTTATAATAAAGATAAAGATTATTATTATCATTGCCTAATTAAAGGTTCAAAAAATAGTATATTCTATCGGGATAACGGCAAAATATGCATCAGTTCTGCTACAAATACTTTTTTTCTGTTTGCGGACTTCTTTGACAAACCTGGGAAAGCGCTTACAGTTCTTTTTGCAATTTTAGAGACAGCCACTGCTATAGCAGCTTTTTTAGGCTCACCACTTTTACCTACCCTGTTGCTTATATCAGGCATTATTTTGGCAATTCTAGTGATTCCTTTAATCTTGCTAACGATTAAATCTAATTACCCTAATTACTTAATTAAGTTAGGTACACATAACAACAACCAATACAAAGCCATCGTTGTTGCAGACAAAAATAAACAGCGTTCAAATAGCCCATCCTTTGGCGCACTTTATTACCCCGCTGCTGCGACATCACGTGTTTCTAACCCTTCGTTTACTCAGGAAGAATATCAGGAAGCTTTAACCAGCTATCATAAGCGTAAGAGATTTTGGTCATCATCTACAAGCAGAATGACTTTATTCGCTCAGCGCAATATATCACAACCAGGTATTTCAGACCAAGAAAGATTTAAACATGTGGTTTCCTATCTATCTAACAACGACGATAAAGCTTTCGCAAAAGAATTATGTGCGGTGATGCGCCCTGCTAAGCGTAAATAAAAATTTATTTAAAATGATACTGCATTAATAAATTTTTAAAGATAGGCATTTGATTTAAAACATTAAGCCCTGTGCTCCGAAGAGATTTTAACGCAACTTTTTCACTAGCAAATAATTCTTTTAATAAACCAATGGTTTTGATCATCAACGCATTATCACTTTTGCGTGCGCGTTCGTATTTTCGTAAAGTATTAAAACTTGAAAAATCTCGGCCCTTTTGGAAAGCCGCTAAAATAAACTCCGCTAAACATTTCGCGTCTTTTAATCCTAAATTAAGCCCAAGACCTGCTAAAGGATGAAGGGTGTGCGCGGCATCCCCTATTAATACAATATTATCTTGAATATAATTTTTCACGTGACGCATACGCAGTGGAAAAGAAAACCGTTTAGTACAATGAGTGACTTTCCCTAACTTATGATCAAAAGCTTCTGAAAGCTCAGCACAAAAATCATCATCCGATAAAGCTAGTAATTTATTGGCATGCTCTGGATCCATCGACCATACAATAGAAGAAGTATTGGGATCAATCAGCGGTAAAAAAGCCAGCGGGCCATTTTTTAAAAAACGCTGCCAAGCGGTTTTTTGATGTGGGGTTTCTGTTTTAACCGTGGTCACTATGGCAGTATGACCGTAATCTGCTTCTTTCATACAAAGGGAAGTTTGTTCGCGCACCCAAGAATTTGCGCCATCAGCTCCTATGATTAATTTTGCGGAAACTGATTCTAGAGAATCTAATTTTTTAGACAAAAGCTCAATATTTTTTTGTTTTGAAAGTGCTTCACTTAAACTCGCTTTTATAACTGCATCTTCAATAATAAAACCTAAATCATTTTCGGCGATATCTGAACTATTAAATTCAATTTTTCCTTCACTTTCTGCATCCCAAACGAACATTTTTAAATAGGGACTTGCGCCTTTTAATTCTATTGCAGACCAACAATTTAAAGATTGAAATATTTTTTTGGAAGCGGGGGAAATAGCGCTGACTCTGGAAAAAGAATCTGTTTTTTTATTTTCATCGATTAAAGCAATTTTTAAAGAAGATTGTTGAGAAAGCAAAAGTGCGGCTACACTGCCTACAATGCCGCCGCCAATTATAGCTATATCATATTCTGTCAAAATGGCAGTGCCCATTCGGGTTTTACACTTAGTAATAATTCACGAAATTGGTTTTGAATGGTTTTTAATACGGCTTCACTTTCTGCTTCAAAACGTAAAATCAAACAGGGGGTAGTGTTAGAAGATCTAATCAAACCCCAGCCATTGGAAAAATTCACACGTAAGCCATCTAAAGTTGATATTTCTGCATCTGGAAAATGCGCGCGCTTAATAAGCTCATCAATCATGGCATGTTTTTCATGATCGGATAAATTAATTTTTAATTCTGGAGTAATGACGCTTTCTGGTAACGCACGGAACAAATCACCACAATCGCCCTCATATCTTGCGAGGATTTCTAATAATCTTGCGCCAGCATACAAAGCATCATCAAAACCATACCAGCGATCTTTAAAGAAAATATGGCCGCTCATTTCACCTGCTAATACCGCGCGGGTTTCTGCTAATTTTGCTTTAATGAGTGAATGCCCCGTTTTCCACATAATAGGCTCACCGCCCCAGGATTTAATCGCTTCACCTAAATGATTGCTGCATTTGACATCGTAAATAATTTTAGCGCCGGGAAATTCTTCCAGTACTGCTTTTGAAAATAACATCATTAATCGATCGGGTGAAATAATTTCTCCCCACGATGTGACCACTCCTAAGCGATCACCATCACCATCAAACGCCATACCTAAATCAGCCCCTGATTTTTTGACGGCTTTAATTAAATCTTGTAAGTTTTTAGGATCACTTGGATCGGGATGATGATTAGGGAATGTTCCATCTATATCACAAAATAATTCTTGAACCTCGCAACCTAAAGCTTTATAAAGTTTTGGAGCAACAACACCGGCTACACCATTTCCCGCATCGACGACTATTTTTAAAGGACGTTTTAATTGAACATTACGACCCACATGATCCACATATCTCTCAATCATTTCTAATTCATAGCGCTCACCAGCCCCTGTCACATAACGTTGTTCTTGAATGCGATGATATAAATCTTGAATCGCTTCCTCAGAAAGCGCTTGTCCTACCATCACGCATTTTAAACCGTTATATTCTGCTGGATTATGACTTCCCGTTAACATTACACCGGATTGAGTTTCAAAAACAAAGGTTGAGTAATACAAAAGAGGTGTTGGAATCATTCCTACATCAATAACATCACACCCTGTTTCTAATATTCCAGCGCAGAGTGCTTCCTTTAAAACTTCACCGGATAATCTTCCATCGCGCGCGACAGCAATTCTTTTTTCGCCTTTTTCGACAGCCAAACTTCCAATAGCACGGCCTAATTCATGCACTAAAGGTTCAGTGAGTGTTTTCCCGACAATACCGCGAATATCGTAGGTTCTAAATATAGACGGATCAATTTGAAGTTTTGTTTTTAGCATAAATTAATTTTTTCCTGAATGTCCAAAACCACCCACACCGCGTTCTGTACTTACAAAATCTTCAACGATATCAAACTTGGCGCGCACAATGGGTAAAAAAACTAATTGTGCAATTCTGTCCCCAGGTTCAATAGTATAAGAAGTATCTCCCCGCTTCCAACAAGAAATCATCAGAGGACCTTGATAATCCGCATCAATCAAACCCACTAAATTTCCTAATACTAAACCATGTTTATGGCCCAAACCTGAACGCGGCAAAATCACTGCAGCAAGATTAGGATCACCAATATAAATAGAAAGTCCGGTTGGAATTAAATGCGCCTCACCTGGCTTTATTGTAAGAGCTTGATCAATGCACGCTCGCAAATCCATTCCCGCAGAATGTGCGGTTTCATAACGCGGCATGGGATAAACACTACCAATTCTACTATCAAGAACTTTGACTTGAATCATGACTCACTCCTGCGATCAATTGAATTAACTCCCTCGCTAATTTTGGCTTAGGCATTTTGGTAAAACTTTTTTGGTTTTCATTCCACAAAACCGTCACTTCATTCTCATCACTTGCAAATCCTGAAAGTTGATTTGCAATAATCATATCTAATTTTTTATGGTGTAATTTATCTTTTGCTTTTTCTACTAACTGATCCGCTTGTGCTGCAAATCCAACGACAAAAGGTCGTGATTTAAGCGCTGCAACGTTTTTAACAATATCAGTGGTATATTCTAATTCTAAGGTCAATGAACTTTCTTGTTTAGGGATTTTTCCACTCATGGGATTTTTGGAGCGATAATCTGATACGGCCGCAACACTAATAAAAATATCACAAGTAGTAATATTTTCCATAACCGCCTTGAGCATTTCATCAGCGCTCACTACATCAATACAATGAATAGCTTTTGGTTTTTGTTTTTCAACAGGTCCGCTGATTAAAGTCACTATCGCTCCCGCCTCATGTGCGGCTTCTGCCATCGCATAACCCATTTTTCCAGAACTGGCGTTTGTAATAAATCTCACATCATCTATAGCTTCGCGTGTTGGACCTGCTGTGACTAAAACATTTTTCCCCGCTAAAATTCCTGTTGAGAAAATTTCTGATAAGGCATCCGCTAATTCTGTAGGCTCAAGCATGCGTCCGAATCCTACTTCACCACACGCTTGACTTCCTTCACCCGGGCCAAAAATAAATATTCCTTTGGATTGCAACGCTTGAATGTTTTCTTGCGTCTTTGTATGATTCCACATCGCTTGATTCATCGCAGGTGCTATTGCAATCTTAGCCCGCGTTGCTAAACAAAGCGTGGTTAACAAATCCCCCGCTTCACCTCTCGTTAAAGTTGCTATGCAATCAGCCGTTGCTGGTGCTATCAAAACAGCATCCGCCCAACGTGCTAATTCAATATGTCCCATAGCCGCTTCTGCTTTTGCATCAAATAAATCATCGTGGACTGGATTGCCAGAGACGGCTTGTAGGGTTAAGGGTGTAATAAATTGCTTCGCATTTTCCGTCATGACCACGCGAACCACAGCGCCTTTGTCGCGCAAGCGTCTGACTAAATCAGCGCTTTTATAAGCCGCAATCCCGCCTGTCACCCCAACTATAATTTGTTTATTAACCAGGAAATTTATCATGCGTACAAAGATACCACTTCAGACCCTCAAGGAAAAGCCTACGGCAGAGCTACTTGCTGTTTTTTTGTCCAATAATTCTGCGGAGAATGCGTTAAAGCTCGCCCAGGAATTACTACAAGAATTCGGTTCTTTAAAAAAATTACTGCGTGCTAAACCTAATTTTTTTATGCTCAATGCGGCGATGGAACTTTGGCGGCGTTATCTCGAAGAAACGTTACCTCTGGGTGAAAAATTAAATAATAGCCCCCAAACTAAACGCTGGATTGCCGCACGTTTGCGTAAACATACGCAAGAAGTGTTTGCCTGCTTATTTCTCGATAATCAGCATAGAATCCTAGCTTATGAAGAATTATTCTATGGCAGTATCAATGAAGTGATGGTTTATCCGCGCGAAATTATTAAACGCGCTTTAATTCATAATGCGGCTAAAATTATTTTAGCGCATAACCATCCGTCCGGGGATACATCCCCAAGCACCACCGATTATGAAATAACTCAGTTAGTCAAAAAAGCCTTGAATTTGATAGATATAGTATTGATTGACCATATCATCGTAGGGAGTAATAATTGCCTATCGTTAGCTGAAACAGGTCGAATTTAGAAATGTTAGAGTTATTAACTATTAAGCAATGGGATGAAGCCCCCGAAAATAATGACGCCATTCATGCGCTGGAACAGGGAAAAGTGCTCTATATCCCTAAGCTTTCTTTTAAGTTTAGCTCGAAAGAAGAATCTCTTTTCACCCCCGAACTAAGTAATAACAAAGCTAAAAATATTAGTCTTAACCCTAGAAGAGATTGCGTTAAAGGGGCGGGAAGCCAAGAACCCCAACTTAAGGGATTACTGACGCGTTATGCAGAGCACGCGCACCAATTAGTCACTAAAATTTTTCCGCATTATGCGCCGACTTTAATTTTAGGTAGAACCAGTTACCGACCGGTGGCGATTTCTGGTCGGATTTCTTCTTATCGCAAAGATGATACTAGGCTACATGTCGATGCTTTTCCGGCAACGCCTATGCAAGGATTACGCATATTGCGCGTCTTTACCAACGTGAATCCTCATGGCGAAGATCGCGTATGGCGGCTGGGAGAACCTTTTCCCGAGGTCGCTAAGACCTTTTTACCCCGCACTAAAAAACCGCTTTGGGGGAGCGCAAAACTGTTACATCTATTACGCATCACCAAAAAATATCGGTCACTTTATGACCATTTAATGTTACAAATTCATGACGCAATGAAAGCAGATTTAGACTACCAAGCTAAAGTCCCGCAGGAGACCGTTCACTTCCCGCCAGGAAGCAGTTGGATCGTGCAAACTGACCAGGTTTCTCATGCTGCGATGTCTGGCCAATACGCGCTAGAACAGACTTTTTACTTACCCGTCAGTGGAATGGCAGACCCCAATCTTGCCCCCCTAAAGATCTTAGAAAAAATGACCGGGGAGGCTCTGGTTTAGAAAACCTTGCCTCATGTCCATAATTTTGGTATAAACACCAACCTGCCCTTAAAGTTTAGATTTGGAGAAAGGATCATGGCAAAAGTATGTAAAGTTACCCAAAAGCGCCCTATGGTGGGAAATAACGTATCCCACGCGAACAATAAAACGGGCAGACGGTTTTTCCCTAACCTACAAAAGAAGCGTTTCTGGTTAGCCAATGAAAAACGTTGGATCACACTACGTGTAACCACCCGCGCGATGCGAATTATCGATAAGCACGGCATCGAAAAAGTACTAAATGATATCAAGTTACGTGAAAAAGCTTTACGTGACGCTGCTAACTAAAACCTAGAACCCAGATAAGAGTATTGAATCATGCGTGAAAAAATTAAATTAGTATCCACTGGAACCAACAAAGAAGGTAGAAAAACCGGTTACTACCGCACCACTACCAAAAATAAACGTACCACCACTGAAAAACTCGAAAAAATGATGTTTGATCCCTTTGCTTTCAACAAAGAAACTGGCAAATTTGGGATGCATGTGAAGTTTGTTGAATCTAAAATCTCGTAATTTCCACTCTATATGATCTCGCACCTCTCGTGCGGGATCTTTTCATACCGTAAAACTACCGAATACTAAACCAACTTCTCCTATGGGAATATACCCAATCTATTAACTAAGGAGATGTTTGATATGAAAAAAATAATAGCTGCTTGTGTAACTATGGCTGCTTTAACTTCCGCTAACGCATTTGCTGATAATGGCGCCATTCAATTAGGTTCAGGACTTGTCAAAGCTGGAAAAGATGAAACCGTAGGCTTGGGAAAGCTACCTAAAGATTTTGATTATAATATCGTTTGCCAGATCACTAATTCTTATAACACCGGCAACTTTGGTATTAAATTTATTCCTGATCACAACGATACTGAATTTGATAGCGTGAGTTTAGATGGCGCTGCAATGCAAAAAGATACTGGCAAAAATGGTCAGGGTTTTAATGGAACTTTAGCAGCTTGGACAAATTATGCGGCGCCTTCTAGCTCTTGGTTACAAATCAACAAGCTAAGAAAGACCACTCGTTGGACTCACAATGACAGCTTTAAGTTAGGAAATAGAGCTGGTGGCAGTGCGGAATTTGTTTACACTTGCGTTGCTTATCCTTATACCGCTCCAACTAATCCATAAAGTTAAAAGGTTGATCGGCAGAACTAAAACGCCCCTTACGGGGCGTTTTTTTTGGTCTTGAAATAATTATCAAGAAGCGCTTTGTAAAGTAGTATAAGCTTTAACGCGTTTGACGAATTCTCGTAAAGCATCAATACCGGTTGCTTCTGCTTGGTGACACCATTCTTGTAAAGCTTCAACTAAATCTTTTTGTGAAGCAGTGCCTTTAGCCCAAATGGTTTGGAGTTTTAAACGAAATTGATAAACCACATTTAAAGAACCGAAATGATTTAATACTTCGGTTAAAGACTTTTGCTGGTCGCTTGTTTTAATCAATGAAGCTTCGCGCGATAGTAATTTTCGTGCACGACGTAACATCGCTTGGCCGGCTTCGCTTGCGCGTTGACGCTCTTGGATTAATACCGGTCGAATCACTTCTTTGCTATAACGGGATAATACTTGGAAACGATTGGTAATCAGTGCTTTAACCGTATCCGTATCGACAGAAGTTTTATTAGGTGCAAGATATTCTTTGGGTGGAATACGTTTTGGCTTGGCTAAGCCAAAAAACTGTAATAATCGAATCACACCCCAACCTACATCCACTTCCCACCATTTTACGGAGAACTTAGCGGAAGTACCGTAGGTATGGTGATTATTGTGTAACTCTTCCCCACCAATAAAAAATGCGATAGGAGTAATATTGCGCGATGCATCTTCACATTCAAAATTGCGATAACCCACATAGTGAGCAAGGCCATTGATCACACCGGTTGCCCAAAAAGGAATCCAGGACATTTGAATAGCCCAAATAGTTAAACCCACGGGTCCAAATAAAACAAGATCAATCAATAACATAGAGACAACGCCCATTTTGCTACGGCCTGTATACACATAGCGCTCCATCCAATCATCGGGTGTGCCTTCGCCATAGCGCTCTAAAGTCTCTTGATTACGCGATTCTTTGCGATAAAGTTCAGTACCTTGAAATAAGACTGTCCGAATACCACGAATTTGGGGGCTATGGGGATCTTCTTCGGTCTCTACTCGCGCATGGTGTTTACGATGTATAGCAGTAAATTCTTTGGTCACCATACCCGTGGTAAGCCACAGCCAAAACCTAAAAAAATGACTGGCAATAGGATGTAACTCCAGCGCCCTATGCGCTTGGTGGCGATGTAAGTAAATGGTCACACTAAGGATAGTTATTTGAGTCAAAACAAGGGTAACGACGATATAACCCCACCATGGTAGCTGTATAATCCCGTTCATATATTCACCTTTTTTATAGGTTATTAATTGGGGAGCATTATAGCATAAAATTAGCCATCAACACAGGTTTCTACAGGTCTTTCATCTAGGCTAGTTTCCCCTGGATAAAGCTTAGGATTACCCCATTCACTCCAGGATCCATCATATAGTGCATGCGGGGCATGTCCCATAAGATCCAGCACTAAGTCCAAAGTAGCCGCCGTAATGCCTGAGCCACAAGAGGCTATAATGGGACTCTTTAAATCAATAGCGACATCGAGCATTTGTTTGCGAATTTTCTCTAAGGGTTTTAAAAGACCATCTTTCTCATACATCGTGAAATAAGGAAAACAGATACTTCCAGGGATATGCCCTCCCGCATAACGAATCGGGTGTCTTGCGTCTAATATTTGTTCTTTAGGATGATGATAGTTTTCTTTTACTTGATCCAAGGTGCGCAAATACTGGGGTTGTAAGCGCGCAGTATAGGTTTTAGAAGAAGAGGATGAAAGGCCTGATTCGGTTTTGCCATCATAGAGCTCCCAAGCTTTAAAACCCCCATCTAAGATATAAAGCAACTGCGGATCATGGCCAAACACTTTAAACATCCATAAAGCACGAGCCGCTGAATGAAGATCACTATTATCATAAATAATAATTTTCATATCATTGCGTATACCTAAACTAGACATTTTTTCGCTGATAATCTTTTCATCTGTTATTAACGTATGGGGTAATTCAGCATTCGGGTCACTGAAAAAATCGATATCAAAAAATTGTGCGTCCACAATATGTTTTTCAGCAAACTCTTGTTTGGCATTACGCTCATTCTCAGCGTGATGATAACTCGCATCTAAAATCACTAAGTTTTTTTGATTTTTTCTAAACTTATCCACTTGCCCCGCATTAATTAACCACGACATAAAAACCTCACAGCCAATACACCAACACAAATAAAAACAGCCATACTACATCAACAAAATGCCAATACCAAGAAACGGCTTCAAATGCAAAATGGTGTTCGGGCAAAAAATGACCTTTTATACAGCGCACCAAAACCACGCTGAGCATCATTAAGCCAACCGTCACGTGCAGCGCATGAAACCCCGTCAGCATAAAAAATGTCGTGCCATAGACTCCGCTTTTTAAAGTGAGATTATACTGCCTATAAGCCTCACCATATTCAAAAGCCTGGCAACTTAAGAAAATAAGACCTAATACTATAGTTAGAATCAAACCCATCAACATTTGGGAACGGCGATTTTTTAACAAACCCCAATGCGACCAGGTGACTGCCACAGCGCTACTTAACAAAAGAAAAGTATTCAAGGCAGGAATTCCAAAAACAGGAATCACTTCTTTAATACTGGGGAAAGCGGCTGGATTAGGCGTTACTAATAAAGGCCAAGCGGATTTAAATTCTGGCCATAAAACCGTATGGGTTTCAGGATAACCCCAATGTCCGCCTAATTCTGGCACCACAAACATGCGAATATAAAATAACGCCATAAAAAATATGCCGAAGAAAGCGATTTCAGAAACAATAAACCATACCATTCCCCAGCGATAAGATTTATCCATGAGTGGACTGTGCAAGCCTTGTAGTCCTTCATCAATGACCGTTCCAAACCAACCAAATAGCATAATCGTTAATAAAATAATCCCGGCTAGCAAAATATACGGACCCCAATGTTCGCCATGCAAAATATTGACGAGTCCAATTGCCATAAAAAATAAAGCTAAACAACCCACCATAGGCCAGCGCGTAGAATGGGGCACAAAATAATTATTATTGCTCATGCAGTCGCCTTCTTTTGGTTAGTCACATCAAACAAGGTATAGCCTAAAGTTACGGTTGACACATCGCCTGAAACATCATTATCTAATCTAAATACCAGAGGAACGGTTAACGTTTGACCTGGATTTAAAGTTTGTTTTTGAAAACAAAAACATTCTATTTTATGAAAGTGAGATACTGCAGGTCCCGGTGTAATACTAGGAATCGCTTGGACTGTCATTGTATGCGTAGAATTATTTTTAAAATAAAAAAATACTTTTGCATTTTCATTCGGATGAACATTTATACTCGTTTGTAAGGGATAAAAATCCCACGGTAAATTTCTATTATTCGCTGTCACAAATTGGATGAGAATCGCGCGGTTATAATCAGGTGGTGCTAGTGATACAGGGACTGCAGTATTTAAACCGGTGACATTACATAAAGCGTTATAAACCGGCACCATGGCAAAAGTAAATCCAAACATAATGACTGCAACTAAAGCTGGGATATAAATAGATTTTTTAAGCATGATCTAACCCTGATGGCACAGTCCATTCCAACCCTTGCGCTCCTTCCCATGCACAAACCGGTGCTGTTTTTCCGCCCCAAATACAAGAAAAAATATTATAAAGAAAAATAAGTTGGGCAAAGCCTAATACAAATGCACCAATACTTGCTATAAAATTAAAATCGGTAAATTGCAAAGCATAATCAGGAATTCTTCGAGGCATTCCTGCTAAACCTAAAAAATGCATAGGAAAAAAAGTTACATTCATAAAAATAGCCGTTAGCCAAAAATGAATTTTGCCTAATGTTTCATTATAGTAATGCCCGGTCCATTTCGGTAACCAATAATAAACGCCGGCCATAATACTAAATAAAGCGCCTGATACTAAAACATAATGAAAATGCGCCACTACAAAATAAGTGTCTTGATACTGATAATCGGCAGGCACAATCGCCAACATCAATCCTGAAAATCCGCCTATAGAAAATAAAATAACAAAAGCGACAGCAAACAACATAGGCGTTTCAAAGGTCAGTGCGCCTTTGTACATAGTCGCTACCCAATTAAATACTTTAATTCCCGTAGGAACTGCAATTAACATCGTGGTATACATAAAAAATAATTGTGCGGAGAGTGTCATACCTGTTGTAAACATATGATGCGCCCAAACTACAAAAGATAGAAACGCAATGCTCGCAATTGCTGCAACCATGAATGTATAGCCAAATAATTTTTTGCGCGCAAAAGTCGGGATGATTTCTGAAATAATACCAAATCCAGGCAATATCATAATATAAACTTCAGGGTGGCCAAAAAACCAAAACAAATGTTGATACAGCACAGGATCACCACCCCCTGCTGCCGTAAAAAAACTCGTTCCAAAATTACGATCAAATAACATCATCGTCACAACACCAGCTAATACCGGCATCACAGCGATTAATAAAAAAGAAGTGATTAACCAACTCCACACAAACAAAGGCATTTTCATAAGGGTCATGCCGGGAGTGCGTAAATTTAAAATGGTCGCGATAATATTAATCGCACCTAAAATAGATGAAACTCCTAAAAGATGAATAGAGACAATTAAAAAATCCGTACTCTTGGGTCCATAAGTGGTTGAGAGTGGCGCATACATTGTCCAACCAAAATTCGGCGCTGAGCCTTGCATGAAAAAAGTGCTTAGCATAATCCCAAAGGCAAAAGGTAAAATCCAAAAGCTCCAATTATTTAATCTCGGTAACGCCATATCAGGCGCACCTATCATCAACGGAATCATCCAATTGGCTAATCCTACAAAAGCCGGCATGATGGCACCAAAAATCATAATCAACCCATGCATCGTCACTAATTGATTATAAAATTCAGGATTAAAAAGCAACGCTCCCGGTCGCAATAATTCAGCGCGAATTAACATCGCAAATGCGCCTGCTATAAAAAACATGGTTAAACTTAAAAATAAATACAAAGTTCCAATGTCTTTGTGATTAGTGGTAAATAACCAACGTTTTATAAAATTCATTTTTATTTACCTCCTTTTGCTTTTTGAATCTCAGCAGGTTGAACCATATCTTTCATATTATTTCCCCAAGCATTACGCTCGTAAGTAATGACTGCGGCTAAATCATCATCACTTAATTGTTCTTTAAAAGCTTGCATAGCAGTACCAGGTCGCCCATTTAAGACTGTTGCAATATGTTGGTCTTTTGGTCCAGTTGCTGTTTTACTGCCTTTTAACGCAGGAAAAGTAGGCGGCAAACCTAAACCTGTTGCTTGATGGCAGACAGCGCAAGTACTTAAAAATACTTTTTCTCCCTGCTGCATTAATTCTTGCATCGTATATTGTTTTGGCGCTGCAGGAGGACCCGCTGCGACGGTACCGCCGACCACCGGCTGTGGCATTCCGGGAACAGGTAATCCTTTTTGTGCTAATACCCAATTATTAAAATCCGTTTCTGCCATTGCAACAACGACTATAGGCATATAAGCATGATGCATCCCGCATAATTCTGCGCATTGCCCATGATAAGTTCCAGCTCTGTTGATTCTGGCCCAACTTTCATTAATAAATCCAGGAATAGCATCGCGCTTCACACCTAAATCTGGCACCCACCAAGAATGAATTACATCATTAGCTGTCACTAAAAATCGAATTTTTTTATGGATAGGCACAACTAAAGGTTTATCGACAGTACGTAAATAATTTTCATTCTTAGGTGTCATGACAATATTACTGAAAAAATTAATTCCTTGTTCCAGATATTCATAACGCCATTTCCATTGATAGCCCGTAATCTTAATCGTCACATCCGGTTTTGCAACGTCATTCATATGGACTAATACGCGAGTAGCAGGAATCGCCATCGCAACGAGAATAAAACAAGGGATAATAGTCCAAGCGATCTCAACCCAAAGATGTTCATGAAACCGGGCGGGTTCTACCCCTCTGGATTTACGATGGTAAAACATGGCATAAAACATCACACTAAAAACAACTACGCCAATCGCCACGCAAATCCAAAATATGGTCATATGTAGATCATAAATATCTTGGCTTACAGGAGTAACACCTGCTGTCATATTGAGAGTATAATCTGCCATAGTTCTATCCTGTAACTACAACTTATAAGTATAGCGTTCATTATGACTAAAGGTAACCAAACATGAAAGACTCCTTCACTCCTTCTGACTTAAACGCAGTTTTAGTCCGCGAACTCATTAAAGAAAAGCGCTCGGACCGTCGTTGGAAAAATTTTCGGTTTTTTATTGTGCTTTTAATTATTATATTTTTAATGTGGTCCTTTTCGGGGACCAATGAAATGACGACACTTTACGGAGAAGGTGGCAAAGGCTATGTCGCGTTAATCCAGTTAGAAGGCAATATTGGCTCAGGGGAAAGTTTTTCCGCAGATCAAGTCATCCCGCAATTAAAAAGCGCTTTTTCAGACCGAGAAGCCAAAGGGGTGATTTTGGATATCGATTCTGGTGGCGGATCACCCGTCCAATCTGCAATTATTCACGATGCGATTTTAGGGTTTAAGAAAAAATATCACAAAGAAGTGATCGTCGTCGGGGAAGATACTTTAGCCTCGGGTGCTTATTATGTTGCGGTAAGCGCTGATAAAATTTATGTCAATCCTAATACTATTACTGGATCTATTGGTGTTGCCATGAAAGGCTTTGGTTTCCCCGAGCTATTGAAAAAAGTGGGAATTGAACGTCGAGTTTATATTTCAGGTTCCAATAAAGATCGTTTAGATATGTTCTTACCGCAAACCAAAGAAGATCAGGACAAAGTAAATAGCATCATCAATGAAGTGCATCAAAACTTTAATCAAGTAGTGTTAGAAGGACGTAAAGGTAAATTAACCGCACCGCCTGAAAGTTTATTTACCGGTGATTTTTGGTCAGGTCAAAGCGCTTTAAAATTAGGTTTAGTCGATGGATTAGGAAATGTTTCAGATGTCATGCAAAAAGAATTTAAAGTCAATCACTACAAAGACTATAGCAGAGCTAGCAGCAGCTTATTGAAATCATTAGTCGGCCCAATTGGATCGTCTTTGGGGCTCAATGATAAACATATTAAAATGTCAGCGGAAATATGACAATTTATAAGGCGTCACCTGAACACCACAGGACACTTCAGGACAGCGAACGACATTAGGTGGCGCCAAACCCACACAAGGCATGACTTGAATTTCATTATCCAAACCTAAAACCAAGCCCGGTTGTTGGGTATATTTAGAAACCATTTTCGGTGAACCTAAGAAATAAATCGTGCTGCTTTGTGACGACGCTGCAAAGATTTTAGTATCTGGCGCAACATTGGCATGTGAAGTATTAAAAGTATGAACAAAGACATTATCTGCATGTAAATATCGGCCTTCAAAGCGTGAACTTCCCGAAAGATTAGCATTCAAACAATTCGTAATCCCCGCTAAACCAATGCGCGCGCCCTCTGTCGCTGTTAGGTCAACAATATTCGCATTCACCCAATAAAGATAAACGCGACTACAATCTCTTGCGACAATTCTTCTAACATTGGCATAGCCTACGACCGTTGTTAAACCATTCCCTGTTGCATAAATAGTTAATCCGCTGGTATCAGCCCCAATTAAATTAATGATTCCATTGCCGCAATGCGTAATAGATCTTAATCCTAAGCGACCACTTAAATTAACGCTACCACAGCCATTGACTAAAACATTAAGACAAGGTGCGCACACTCCCATGACTGTAATAGTTCCCGAACCCCATTGCGTTACATTAGTAAGATTCATAGCGCCCATTAATAAAATATTACCGCTACCAAAAGAAGTAATACTTAAAGCATTACTGGTAATATCGCGACCTTCTATTAATCCTGTGCCCGCATAAGTAATATTATTTAAATTACGTAACCCAATACGAATGATGACTTGATCCACTGGTCCCGGGCACTCTCTGGTTGGATGTATGGATAACGTACAATCCCGCATTTCAACCGCCGCGCGTACCACTTGATCATTAGGCCCTACGATCACTACAGAATTATGGCGTTGCTGACCTATCAATTGAATCCTAAAATTTCCACTCACTTTAAGATTGGTAAAATCAGGCACATGGACTTCAGACACGGTCATTGCTTTAACAAACGGCCCTCGGGCATAACATTCAAGCTCATTGGGTTCCCCCGTTAAAAACCAGTGGGAGGCATTACAAATCCAGCGTTCGGGGTTAGCATTGACTTGCTGTAACCAAGTTTCAGTTAAAAGATCGCGATTTGCGCAAGGATAGCTACAGCTTTGAAAAGGGTTGGTCGAACAGGAAGTGAGTATCCATGTTCCTAGTAAGGCTATTATTAGCAACCCGTACTTTTTCATAGTGTCCTTTTGAGCACGATAATGCTTCAAATTTAGCATATTGACAAATGTTGTACCACCCTCTATTGTCTGGCCCACTCAATTTTCTTATTAACCTTATCAAAGAGAATAAAATGCCAAGTGAAAAACCTGCTAAACCGTTTCCTCCTATTTTATTTAACGTAGGTTCCATTCGTATTAAGCCTTTACCTTTAGAGGGCACCAATGCTGATCCTGAACAAGGGCCCCGCACTGTAGGAAATTCTAAATATTCGGAAGAGTATGTTTCCCCCATAGAGTCACTAGTAACAGGAAGCTTAGGTTCTTTAATTGCTGATTCAAGAATAGACGATGCGAGCCAGCGGACATGGATAGGTACCGATGCCTTTGCCGTTCACTTAACAGAAGATTACCCTTATTTATTAATTGCAGATGGCGGCTCTAAATCCTCTAAGCCAGAACATATTCCTCAAATCACCAACGATCCCAACATTAAAGCCGCTATTTTAAAATTTAAATCAGATGTAGCATCAACTTTTGAAGATAATGCCTCCGGAAGAGCAAGAGTGGCGCAACTTGCGCAAGGTTTAATACGTAGCATCAATAGTATTTGCGATGAACCAGGAAGATACACTTTTCAAGCTCTCCACGGCTTAAGAGAAATAGCCAGTCAATTTACAATCAGTTTAGCCATTCCTTTTGTTACACCAACAGGCAGGACTAAAGTCGTAAGTTTCGGTATAGGTGGCAATGAAATATATCAATTAAGCCTCGAAGGTGCAGTTAAGCCCTTACGTAAGGCCAAACATGAAACAGCTAACGTACTTATGCCAACAGCTATAGATCTCACTTCTCCTGACTATCAAAAACGCATGGATGAATACAGTAAGGCAGTTCGTGAATTAGAAGTTAGTATAGAAGATTTTCAAGACGATGATTTATTATTTGCTGCTACGGATGGAGTTGATAAAATTCTTTTGGAATATAATCAGGCTAGAGGTGAAGAATCTAAAGCAGAGGGTCTTTTTAAATCCCCCACCATCGAAGAACTGATTCATCTTCCGCCCAAAGAACTCTCGGAACTATTAAAAAAAATGTATGATGCCACCTTGCAAATGGCATCGGATAATTATAATAAGCATAAGGCAGTGCCTTCCGCTGAAGGGAAAAATTTCTACTTTGGCGATACTTATGCCTTTGGCAAAATGCGTTTAACAAAAAATCCTTGGAAGCTAGTAGCAACACCTGAAGTGTTGCTGGATATTATTAAGGATGAGGAATATTGGAAAACAAAAACCATTTGGAAAAAAAGTGTTCCGACCGGAATTGGACAAATGCAGCATACACTAAACACTCCCGAGCATTCACTAAGAGAGGCTGTGCACAACGGTATTGGGAGATTAACGTTGCTATCATTGACTGCAAATGCAAGACATTATAATTACTGGACTTATTGGGTAAGCTCACGACAACATGAAACTCAATATTTATATAATCTTGTATCTAAGCCTAAAGAAAGTTATGCAGATAATGAAGAGTTTCAATATCTCTATACTGACTGGGTGAAGCACAATGGGCCTGAACGTGCTGCGAAGAGAAAACATGAGACGGCGCCTAAGGTTGAGGGTCCAGCAGCTGCGGCCGCGCTAAGCCCGCGTTAAAAACCTTCACACACCCTCTTTTTCAAAGAGGGTTGTTATTTAATACCAAGATGAGAAATTAACCAGCAGCGTATTTATGTAAAATACTAGCAATCAAGGTTTGGTAAGGAATACCCTCGACAGCTGCTTTTTCTTTAATACGCTCTAAATCACTGCTCGATAGTCGAATATTAATTCTTGCATCTTTACGCGAAAAGTTTTTTGCTGCTTTTTTTGCCAGTGCCATTTCCTTTTTTGCGTTAGAAGCTGACTTCCACTCTCCACGATTAAAGGAATTTTTTATCGCCTTTTCTTCCGGGCTTAATCTGATTTTTTTTTGCTTCATAACTTCTCCTTATTTATTCAGATATTTTTTTGTGGCTTTTCGATTAGGAATAATAGTTTTAAGAAATATTTTATTCCCATCTCTTAAAAAGGGTACTAAGTAGACATAATCATTAATTTCGACCACATATATTTTTTGATTCTTATATTTCTCTGAGTTTGGATGCTCCTCTACAGCTAACAAATCACCATTCTCCATAGCCTCTAAATTTCCTCGAAGCCTATACCGCGCGAGACTCTTAATGTGCTATTTTTTTCATCATTCCAATCAAATATTATATCCATCGTTACTCCTTTATATTATGACAATGTGTGCCTAACGTCAACCGCCTTTTTTCGCAAACTATAAGCCATCCTTCCTAAAAAGAAATGGGGGCTTGGGGCTGTTTGAAATTGAGAAAAGGGGTGATTAAAAAGCGAGGCGTGTTAGAAATTTACGCGGGGAGTATATCAGATTGATTACAAACGCCGCAAGACAAACACCTGCCCCTCTAAGGGCTCATTGTTTTGCAGACGGGAAACAATTGTTTGATAGTGCAGAACTTCTAGATTATTGGTTTTAGCAAGTTTAGTAATCCACGCTTTTTGATGCGCAAATCTGCCTGTAGGCAATAAAACAAATTCTTTCTTTGCAGATATTTCCGCATTAAACAAAAATAAACCGTCTTTTTTAAGTATTTTACTGACATTACTAAAAACATCCGTTAAGTCGCCGACATACACTAATGCATCGCCTGCTATGACTATATCAAATTGATCTTTAGTGTTCGCTAAATAGGTATTTATTTCCGCGCAAATTAATTCGTCATAACAATTTTTTTCTTTGGCAAAAGCTAACATTTTTTCTGATAAATCAACGCCCACTAATTTTTTGGCATTCGGTTTAAAGTAAAGCCCACACAAACCGGTACCGCAACCTAAATCGAGTATGTCCAAATCAGAAGTTAAATATTTGCTGACCGCTTGAAATAAAATTTGCGGAACTTGATAGTTTAAGCCTTGTAATAAATGGTAATCATAATGCTCTGCATATGAATCAAAAAGCGTTTGGATGTATTCTGGAGGTGATGTTAATAATTTTTGGTTTTCAGAAATAACTTTAATAATATGTTGTAGTGATTTATTGCTGGGTTGGATACGTAGCGCTTCGCGAAAATAACGTAGCGCAAAATCATGTTGGTGTTTGGTTAAAAAGGCTACGCCTAAATTATTATAGGCGGGGAAATAATCGGCATCTATTTCTACGCAGCGTTGATAATATCGAATCGCGCTATCAACGATACCTTGTTGCATGCTCACGACACCCAAATTAAATAGAATCTGCACATCTTCTGGGGCGAGCGATAAGGCTCGCAAATAATGTTGTTTGGCTTCTACTAATTTGCCTTTTTTTAAAAAAGCAGTCGCCATATTGATTTGGGTTTCTAAATGATAAGGATGGGAGGCGTCGATTAATAAAAATTCTTTTAGAGACTCTTCTATTTTATCATCTTTAAGTAGCGCGCAAGCTAAATGAAATCGTCCGGCAAAATGTTCGGGTTGTAGTTTTAACAAATCCTGAAATGCTTTAATCGCCTCAACATAATTATTATTTTTTAACAAAGCCAAACCCAAATTGTAATAAGCATCTTGATATTTGGGGGCTTTCGAAATCGCTAATTGATAATAATAAATAGCATCTTCTAGCTTACCTAAATCAAAATAAGTAGTGCCTAGATTATGATAAGCCTGAATATAATCTGGATGATCTGCGATGATTTTTTTTAAGACTTTCTCTGCTTCAGAAAATAATGATTCTAGCTTTAAGGCATTCGCTAAATGCAATTGCAACACAGGATTTTTAGGGTCTAGTTCTACCGCTTTTTTTAAATAGTTTATGGCATCACGATAATTTCTTGATTGAGCGGAAGCGATCCCCAACGCATGTAACGCTTCCGCACTTTGGGGATCCTTCCCTTTTTTTTCCATCTTTAACGAGCATCCTGTAGCTGTCTAGGAGCGCCTGCAGGAGATCTAGTTTGATCTGCATGGTTTCTTCTAATCGCTAGCATTTGCTCTTCTGTCAAATTAATTTTTGATCTAAGCAATTTCTCAGCATCGCCTTCTTTAGCTTTGAGAAGCAAAGCATAAAGATCTGCTGGGGTTAGTGTAATTTCTTGAGACGGTCTTCTCTGTGTATTCATAATAAATTTCCTTCTTGTTTTTGTTATAACTCAACTTTAGGCAAACTACCAACCGTCACAATTTTCATTGAGTTAGTAGAACCGTGCACTCCAATCAAATCGCCTTTCGTCAAAATCACTAAATCGCCATTATCAATAATTTCGCGGTTTTGTAATTCTGAAACAGCGGATTGATTTAGAATTCTTCTATCCGTATGTCTTGCATCAAATAAAATAGGATAAACGCCACGGTAAAGCGCTAAGCGTCTTAGCGTCGTAATATGTGGACTTAAACCATAAATGGGAATATTGGATTTAACGCGTGACATTAGTAAAGCCGTAGTGCCGGATTCTGTTAGAGCAATAATCGCTTTAATATCTAAATGATTGGCGGTATTCATTGTTGCAACGGCAATCGCTTCATCGACCCTCTCAAATCGAGCGTCCACACGATGACGCAATGCTTTTGAGCTCGGATTTTTTTCGGCGCTTAAACAAATTCTATCCATCGCAGCGACCGCTTTATCGGGATATTTTCCGACTGCGGTTTCTTGCGATAACATCACCGCATCCGTTCCATCTAATACTGCATTGGCAACGTCTAATACTTCTGCTCGTGTTGGAATGGGGCTATTGGTCATCGAATCTAACATTTGAGTGGCGGTAATAACGGGTTTACAAAATTTGCGCGCGCTGCGAATAATTAATTTTTGCGCCGCAGGCAATTCTGCATCGCCAATCTCAACACCTAAATCACCACGTGCGACCATGACCGCGTCAGAAGCTTCTAAAATATCATTTAAATTATCAATTGCTTCCGTACGTTCTATTTTTGCAATAATTCCCGCGTGTCCCCCGGCTGCTTTTAATAAATCACGAGCCTGATGAATATCTTTTCCATTTCTGGGGAATGAAACGGCTAAATAATCCGCATGCAGACGTGCGGCATCTTTAATATCTTGTTTGTCTTTATCAGTGAGTGCTTCAGCTGATAGCCCACCCCCTAAACGGTTAATGCCTTTATTATCTGAAAGATCACCGCCTGCTAACACAATACAATGAATTTGTCCGCCCTGCACTTTTTTAACTTGCATCACAATGCGGCCATCATCTAACAATAAAGTATCGCCCGCGTGTACATCTTTAGGGAGAGTTTTATAATCTAGACCGACGGTTTCTTCCGTTCCATCATTGGTTCCTAAATCCGTATCCAATACAAAAGATTGACCTTCTTTTAAGATTATTTTTTTGTTTTTGAAACGACTAATACGAATTTTAGGGCCTTGCAAATCAACTAAAATTGCCACTTCTTTGCCCTGACTTTTTGCAATTTGTCTCACTTGATCAATGCGTTTTTCGTGAGTCGCTAAATCACCATGCGAAAAATTAGCGCGGAAAACATCGGCGCCATTCGCTATCACTCGTTGCATTACTTCTGGATCATCAACCGCAGGACCTAAGGTTATAACAATTTTCGTACGACGTAATGGTTTCATGAGATTTTTTCACTTTTTTTAGTACTTTCTTCTAATGCTGCAATAGCAGGCAATTTTTTACCTTCCAAGAAAGTAAGAAATGCACCGCCGCCTGTTGAAATGTAGCCGATTTTATCGGCGATACCAAACTCTTCTATCGCAGCGAGTGTGTCTCCACCGCCTGCGATACTAAACGCTTTGCTATTAGCAATCGCCAGAGCAATCGCTTTGGTTCCTTCAGCAAAATGTGAAATTTCAAAAGCACCCACTGGACCATTCCATAAAATCGTTTTCGCTTTATCAATAATAGTAGCAAGATGTTGTGCGGTATCAGGGCCTATATCATAAATTTTTTCATCATCATCCACTTGTGATACTAAACGGATCGAACTTTCGGACTCTTCAGAAAGTTTTTCGCCAACCACAACATCGGTGGGCACAATAATTTCTGCGCCGCGACTTTTAGCAGCTATGATTAAACGCTCAGCTTCATCTAAAAGATCCGGCTCATAAAGTGATTTTCCTACCGCATAACCTTCGGCTGCAATAAAAGTATTCGCAATACCGCCGCCTACAATTAAATAATCGACTTTTTGAACTAAAGATTCTAATAAAGCCAACTTAGTGGATACTTTAGAGCCCCCCACAATAGCCAAAATAGGTTTTT
>Ga0207134_1059_pt1 | contig 33257 bp, 30 predicted proteins | sample Alteio_BWMinHeat_12_FD_153527 | JGI IMG/M metagenome (GOLD analysis project Ga0207134, IMG submission 153527) | Enriched cells from forest soil in Barre Woods Harvard Forest LTER site, Petersham, Massachusetts, United States -... | ecosystem: Environmental > Terrestrial > Soil > Temperate forest >... | reverse complement strand
CAAAAACCTCTCGCTGCCCGAAAAGCAGCTGGTGGGCATCAAAGCGATCATCCAGTCGATGACGCCGAAGGAAAGGGCGCACCCAGAGATTTTGAATGCACGGCGCCGCATCCGGATTGCGCAGGGAAGTGGAGTGACGGTCACCCAGGTGAACGATCTGTTGAAGCGGTTCGCCGGTATGCGCAAGATGATGAAAAATGTCGGCAAAATGGGGAAAATGATGGGCGGCTTTGGAGGCCCCGGCGGATTTCCAGGAATGCCACGAATGAGATAGATAATGTAGTAGTGTCCTTGTTGAGGCGGAGCCCGTAGCACCGCCGTCACGGCAAAAACCTGATGAGGACACTGCCGATGCAGAGAAAGTGAAATAAAATGTCAGTTCGAATTCGTTTGAAAAAATTTGGCCCGAAGAACAAAGCGACCTACCGGATCGTCGTTGCTGACAAGCGCGATGCTCGCGACGGCAGGTTCATTGAGGAAATCGGCGTCTACGACCCCAAGGTCAAAGGGGAAAATTTCAAGGTCAAGCTCGACCGGGCCGATCACTGGATCAAAGTCGGCGCCCAGCCGAGCAACACCGTGCGCAGTCTTCTCAAGAAAGCTCGCAAGAAGTAACTGAAGCAGTCAGTCGAAGTAGTCTTCTGCCGTTCAGTCACTTACAACGATTCTTTCGGCCATTCGGCTCGGCAACGCAAGTAACACTTGTGTCATGCAAAAGCTTTGATCAAAATATGCTCACGGGAAAGCCGTTGCGCGATCCCGGACGGCAGAAATTGGAAACAGCGAGGACGATTATGAAGGATTTCTTGGATTACGTGGTGAGGTCGCTGGTGGACAAACCGGAAGAAGTGGAGATCAGGGCCATCGATGGCGAGAAGGCCACTGTTTTTGAGCTGCGCCTCAACAAGTCGGACATCGGCAAGGTGATCGGAAAGAACGGCCGGACCATTCAGGCCATTCGGACCCTGCTGACCGGGGCGAGCGCCAAACAGGGCCGGCGCGCCGTTGTGGAAATCATCGAAGAGGAAATTCCGGCGGAACAGCCGCAAACGTAGTTTTTCACTTTTCGGGCCCGCTCGGGTGTTTTTGCCCAAGCGGGCTTTTTTTTCTCGTTGTGCCCAGTACGCGGTACGCAGTACGAATCGGGGGTCATGCAAATCGATGTGATCACCCTTTTCCCCACCATGTTCGAGGGCCCGCTGACCGAAAGCATGGTCAAGCGCGCGAGAGAGAAAAAAATCGTCACGATCCGGATCCACGCCCTGCGCGACTACGCCGAGGGCAAGCACCAGGTGACGGACGACCGCCCCTTTGGTGGCGGACCCGGCATGTTGATGAAGCCGGAGCCGATTTTCCGCGCCGTCGAGGCGATCGCTGGAAAGAATTCCCATATCATCCTGCTCTCGCCAAAAGGCAAGACGCTGAACCAGAAAAAACTCGCACAGCTCAGCAGGAAGAAACACCTTGTTTTCGTCACGGGCCACTACGAGGGCGTTGACGCGCGCGTCGAAGAACGCCTGATCAACGAGGAAATCTCAATCGGCGACTATGTTCTCACGAACGGCGCCCTGCCCGCCATGGTGGTGATCGACGGAGTGGTCCGTCTTTTGCCCGGCGCGCTCGGACATGAGGAGTCGGCGAACCATGAGTCGTTCTCGCACGGCGATCTGGAGTATCCTCAGTACACCCGCCCTGCCGAATTTCGCGGAATGAAAGTTCCGGAAATCCTCTTTTCCGGCCATCACGCAGAGATAGAGAAGTGGCGCAAGGCTCAGAGCAAGTTGAAGACGAAGAAGGTGCGCCCCGACCTGGCGAAGCAGAAAAAATCCCGGGAAAAATGATTCTTGCGGCACAAGAAGTTTCATCTTCCGTCCATGAAATGGAGCGGATCCTTTTTTTCACGCTGCTTCAACTGGTCATCATCCTCCTCTTCGCCCGCCTGGCGGGACAGCTCGCCCGAAAACTCGGCCAGCCCCGTGTCATCGGCGAAATTGTCGGCGGCCTGCTCCTCGGGCCATCGCTTTTCGGACATCTGAGTCCCGAACTCTTCGAAACGCTCTTCCATTCGTCGCCGCCGATGGTGATCAACGTCCTGAGCCAGATCGGCCTCGTCCTGCTGATGTTTCAAATCGGCCTTGAGTTCGACTTCGGGCACTTGAGCGAGAAGCGAAACCGAAAAGCGGTGCTCTGGGTCGCAACAGCCGGGATCGTTCTGCCCTTCAGCCTGGGATTTGTGCTGGGAGGACTCTGCGCGCCCTCCCTCGCCCCCGAGGTCAATCCCCTGGGCTTCAAGTTGTTCATCGCCACCGCATTCTCCATCACCGCGGTGCCCGTGCTGGGCAGGATCCTGATGGAATTCGACCTGACGCGAAAGCGGATCGGCGCGATCGCGATCACGGCCGCCGCGATCAATGATGTGATCGGCTGGGTGCTGCTGGCCGTGGTGAGTGCCCTGGCCCTGGCCCGGTTTTCAGCCGTGGACGTCGGCTGGCAACTCCTTTGGATTGTCGTTTATGTGGCTGTCTGCCTGGGAGCCGTCCGGCCACTGTTGAAGGCGCTGCTCAAAAGGTTCAGAACATCCGGTGATCCGCTGCCCCCTGATCTCATAGCGATCGTCATTGCCGCCGTATTTCTTTCGGGGCTCGTCACGTACAAGTTGGGGATTTTCGCCATTTTCGGCGGGTTTATGATGGGGGTCCTGCTTTTCGACCAGGAAGAATTCGTGGCCGCATGGAACCGGAGAGTGTCCCCCCTCGTGCTGGTGTTTTTCCTGCCGATTTTTTTCACCTCCACCGGCTTGCGAACCGATATTCACGGGCTGAATTCGCCGGAGCTGTGGACCTGGTGCGCCGTGATCTTCGGCATCTCGGCTCTTGGAAAGTTCGGTGGCGGCTCCCTGGCGGCGCGCATGGCCGGCTTGAACGGGACCGAGGCCGGATGCATCGGGGTCATGATGAATACAAAAGGGCTAATGGAACTGATCATCTTGAATGTTGGCTACGATTTGGGCATGATCCCGCCGAACGTCTTCACGATGCTGGTGTTGATGGCCGTCTTCAGCACCGTGATCACGTCGCCATTTTTGCGTTTATGGCTGCCGAAAATCGGATACAACATTCCTCACCAGCGAGATGCGTAATTCCAAATAATTCCAATGAAACATGAATCCCCAACCCCCCTGTGGAAAACATGGCTGAAAACGGCGGCCAAATCGCCGAACCAGGCGGTGTTGATCGACGCCGAAACCAGCCACGTCATGAGCGCAAGCAACCTCACCGAACGCGCGGAAGCGCTTGCAAAACAAATCGGTTCGGCGGAGGGAAAGACCGCGGCGTTTTGCATGCCCAATGGGTTTCGCTGGCTGATCACTTTCCTTGCCATTCAGCGCATCGGCGGCGCCGCCTTGCCGCTCGACAGCTCGCTTGGGATCGAAGCCCAGCGATCGACGGCAAAAAAACTCGAGGCGGAACTGATCTGGCAGAATGGCATGATGCTTCCCCTCAGCGCCTCGGCGAAGAAACAAAAGAATGTCTGCCTCGTGAAAGTGACTTCAGGAACGACCGGCGATCTGATGCCGGTTTATTGCACTGCCGAACAACTGATGGAGGATGGAAAGAACATCATCGCGACGATGGACATCCGCCGCACGGATCGCAACCTGGCCATCATTCCGCTCGGCCATTCCTACGGATTTGGAAACCTGGTGATGCCGCTCATCCTTCAGGGCACCGCGATCGTCTGCGCCACGGTGTTCACGCCCCGCCAGGTGCTCTCATGGATCGAACAACACCGGGTAACGGTTCTACCCTCGGTGCCAGCCGTTTTCCGAATCCTTTGCGACATCGAAGAGCCCGCCGCGCTCAAGCCGTTGAGGCTCGCCATTTCCGCCGGCGCACCCCTCCCGTCTGAAATCGCGCGAAAATTTAACGAACGTTACGGAGTCAAGATTCACAATTTTTACGGCTCCTCGGAAACCGGCGGCATCGCCTACGATCAAACCGGCGCCGCATCCTTGACGGGCCGGGGCATCGGCAAGCCGCTCAAGGGCGTGAAGGTCACGGTGGATTCCAAGGGTCGCGTCGTGGTCAAGAGCAAGGCCACGATCCATGCCAAGGGTGTTGTCCTGCCGGATCTGGCCGAGTGGAATGATTTGGGAGAATTGAAACTCGCGGGCCGGTCGGGCGCGATCGCGAACATCGGCGGAAAAAAAGTTCATCCGACCGAGGTGGAGGATTCCCTTAGAAATCTCAAGGGTGTCTCGGACGCCTGGGTCACGGTCATGCGTGATCCGCGCAAGCAGGATTATCTGGCGGCGGCGGTGGAAACGCATCGGAATCTCCTCGATATCGAAACCGATCTTTCCAAGCATTTGGCCGCGTGGAAACTCCCCCGGCGGTATTTCATCCAGCCCATGCTGCCGCGCACGGAAAGAGGCAAGCTGGATACCCGGAAGTTGAAGTCGTCGCTGAATGTGAAGAAGTCCTGATCCTCACGCCGTGACCTGTTCCCGGCTCAAAGCGAAGCCGCCTTGCGCCACCCGGTCGTGACCGACCCAAAGAATCGACGCGAACTGAGCAAGCGGTCCCATCTCCTTCTCGAGAATCACCTCGATTCGCACCGTTTCCTTCGGCAGAACGGGTTTGAGGAATCGAAACTGGCCGACTTGGGCCAGAAAGAGCGGCGTCTTGGAGTCGGCTTTGTCGATGATCTGCCAAAGGATGCCCGCCACCTGGGCGGCGCACTCCACCAGGAGCACGCCAGGCATCAGCGGCTTTCCGGGGAAATGAGCCTCGAAAAAGGGGCTCTTTGGATCAAGCCACTTGGCGCCGAGCGCCCTCTTTTCGGTTTCAAAAACATCGCATGTATCCACGAACGAAAAAGAGCGGCCGTGGGGTGTCAGCAGGGTGGTGTCCGTCATAGGCTCTCCGGGTTTTCGAAAGTCGAAGGCGGGATTATTTTGTTTCGGACCGGTTTGATGAATTCATAGAGGATCGCCTGGCCGCCCTCGAATTGAACCAGGACTGATTTGAGGTTCAAGTCCGCGCGCGAAAGCCGGTTCTCGATCCTCAGCGGGAGCAGTTCATCATCGGATTTTTTTTGCGTCAATGTCACCAGAAGATCGCTCGCTTCGGTTCCCATGCGAAGTTCAAACTCATCCTGGAACTGGCGGCCGCCGGTCCGAAATAAATCCAGAAGCATCGACAGGCCGGTGTGCGGCTCATCCGGCTTCAACTTCCGGCGGGTTTCCTTTTTTCTTGTTTTTTTTATGAAGAGATCATTTCCCTTCATCATCATGTATTCGCCTTTTGGCTGGTCGAAGCGGATCAAGATGGATTGGGGAGCAAGGTAATAGAATTTTCCAGAACTCACCACGGGATCGCGGACGCCAGCCATGCGCACCGTTTGGCGGAAGCCGGATTGAAGCGTGGACGTCTCCTCTTGTTTTTTCTGAAATGCTTTCTCGATGGCGGATTGTTCCGCGGGGGCAAGCGACCATGCGGGAAAGGCCAACAAGAGAATCAGCAAGAAATCGGCCCGAACTGATACCATTGCTCGGGATATTGACACAGGGCTGGCAGCAGCGCACGCGCAATTTCCTGGGTGAAAAATCGCATCGTTTCGTCGCGACTGCCTTGATGAAGATGCGGGTAGAGCGGCGGATAGGCCTGCATCCGGTAGCCGCCCGAAGGCAGGACGATGATCGCGCCGGGAACGATCGGGCAGCGCGCCAGAAGTGCGATCAGGACCGGCCCGCTAGAAAATGGGACCTTGCCGTTGGGAAAATCGACCGGCACGTAGCTGCGTTGGTAAGGCCGGTCAGCCAGCGCGGCGACAAATTTTCCCTGCTGGAGTTCGCGGACTATTTTCAGGAATGAAAAATCCTCCTCGCCCACTTCGAGGGTGTTGATCTCCCATCGCTTTCGGTATCGCGCGCGCCAGTCGGTCAGTTCGCGGCTCGGCTCCGGCAGGGTGAGAATCGTGGTCGGAAAACCCACGTTCGTGAGCAGCAATCCGCCCAGCTCGAACAGGCCGAAGTGGGCGGTGACGATCAAACAGCCATTGCCTTCACGGTTGACCCGTTCCAGGTGCTGGATGCCGTCCTTCTCGTACATCAGCTCGGTGGCCCTTTCCTTGGAACACGTCCCGAGCGTGAGGTAATCGGCCATCGTTGCGCCGTAGCTGGAGAAGACACGGCGGGCGCGGCACGGCGGAACAATTTCTCTGGTGAGCAACGAAAGATTTTTTTGGACGATGGCGGTGGTTCCCGGATGCGTCCAGGAGTAAAGCGTGCCGAAAAAGCGTCCGACCCGTCGCGCCGCCGCGAGTCCGATCCGTCCACAAATCCGGGAGGCGAGTTCCAACAGGTAAGCGCGATAGAGCATGCGCGAGTAAGGGAGTTTTTCACTCCCGCGGAAATAAAACGCGGGAAGAATCAGGAGACCAGCCACGCCCGCGACGAACAACGCAATCATCACCAGAAACTGACGCAGTGGGATCAACATAGGCGCCAGGACAGAATAGTTTAGGCCGCCGTTTTTTCGGGAGTTGGCGCCGCAACCTGGCCGGAAGCGCGCCGCGGAGCGTAATTGAGCCGGGGAGCAAGTGCAATCCACTTCTGAAGCCGGCAGATCATGTAAAAAACCTTGATCCGCCACCAGAGTCCGAAATTAAACCGTGTGTAGCCGGCCACCACGGTGTTCACGGCCGCGGGGATACCTGAGCGCGGCTGCACCGGATTGATGAAGACCTCGAAGCCATCGTCATCATAAAAGTTCTTAATCATGTCCAGGTAAACATCCATCATCGCAAAAACGCGCCTCGTGTATTTTCGAATTTCTCCCGGGAAAAGCGCGCGTCCCCGTGAATCGGCCTCCAGGATCATCCGCGAGGCCAGGCTGGCCGTCTTCATGCTGATCATCACGCCCGAGGAAAAAATCGGATCGACGAACCCTCCCGCATCGCCGGCCAGAAGCCAGCGAGGACCCGCAGCGATTGTATAACGATAAGTATAATCACTTGTAGTCCTGAATTCGTTGACTCGCTCGGCATTCTTCATCCGGAAGGCGGTCTCCGCATTCTCGGAAACGGTGCGCAGGAACACATCCTCGGCGCAGCCTCCCGCCTTCTTCAGATTCTCCACCGGCTGAACCAGTCCAACGGAAGTTTTCTTCGCATCAAGCGGGATGATCCAGAACCATCCCCCTTTGAGGCGAACAATGGTGATGTGTCCGGCAGCCTCGCCCGGGTTGCGATAGACGCCGTGGAAATGCGCGTAGGTGGCAATCTTCCGTGTCAGCTTCGGGTCTTTCCGGGGCACTTTGAGATGGCGCCCGAGAAACGTGTCCCGGCCGCTGGCATCCACCACCCATCGGCATTCGATATTTCGGACCGCGTCGCCCTGCTTGTACGCCACCTGCGCTCCATCGGGATGGAATGACACCGACTGCACGATGCACCCTTCACGCACTTCACATCCGGATTCGCGGGAGTGTTTGAGCAAAAGATCGTCAAATCTCGAGCGCTCGACCTGGAACGTCTGCGTGTAATCGGTGAGCAGCCCCTTCGCAAACCAGATACGGTTGGTGCGGGTGGAATTCCCGGTGACAAACTCGGCGCCGTTTTTTGGAGTGAATCCGCCTTGCTCAAGTTTTGTCCATACGCCCAACTCTTCAAAAACCTCGTTGCCAAAGGGCAGCAGCGATTCACCAATGCGGAACCGCGGGAAGATTTCTTTTTCGAGGAGCAGGACTTTTTTTCCGGCCTTGGAGAGCAGCGTGCCGGCCGTGCTCCCACCGGGGCCACCGCCGATAATGACCACATCGTAGTCGGTGGCCGTGCTCATCAGGGATTTTGGAAAGACACCGGCTGGCTCGCGAGCCATGCCCGCAGCGTGCCGAGATTTTGGAGGATCTTCCGGACGGTTTCGGGGTCGTTCAAGATGATGCCGAACTTCTTCTCCAAGGCCACGGTCATCTGAAGCGCGTCGAGCGAATCCAAGCCCACGCTGTTGGGGCCAAAAAGCGGGGTGGATTCGTCGATGCCGTCGATGTTGGTTTTTAACATGCAGTTTTCAACCAGCATCCCCTTGAGTGTTTTCAGGTCGACATCAGGCATAAATCCATTCTTTTTCGGTCGGCATCCGCTGTAAAGCTGAAACTTGCTCCAGATACCTTTCAAAGGGGCTTTGTGGCGCTGTATTCGCAGAAACAGCCCATGATCAACTGATATTTTACATCAACAAACCCCGCCACGCGCAGGGCTTCAAGCACCGTCTTCGCCGGCACCATCTGGTCCATGGTTTCCCAATAATATTCCATGAGATGGACGGCCTCGTGGCTACCAGTCAAGAGGCGCGTCAGCTTCGGCAGGACATCTCTAAAATAAATCTTGTACAGCCAGAGACCCATGCGCGCAGGCGGCTTGACCGCATCCATGATAAAAAGTTTTCCATCGGGCTTGAGCACGCGGTGGAATTCCTGAAAGGTGTTCGCCAGATTGTTCACATGACGCAGCGCAAAGCCCATGGTCATGAAATCAAAGATCTCGCTGCGCAACGGAATGTCATCGGCCGTGCCCTGGATGTGCGCGGCTTCCAGAAGGTTGCGTGATTCGCTGAGCATGCCAAAACTCGGCTCGATGCAGGTGACATATTGCGGCCCGCCTGCCACTTGCGCAACAGCACGCGCGGTGGGGCCGGTGCCAGTTGCCATGTCGAGGCATTTCATCCCGGCTTTGAGCCCGGATCGGAGCTTGAGCGCCTTCAGTCGATAGCGCTGACCCAGCCCAAAAAATCCCCATGAAACGATCCGCTCGTAGTAGGGCGCGGACCTGTCGAAAATGCCGCGCAAGAACCTCTCCTTCTCCGGCTTTGAGGCATAGTGCGGTGCGAGCATCGGGTGCGGTTCGAAACCTTCGGGCGGTGGTTTCACCGAGATCACGCGATTGCCTCCCGTGAACCAACACGGCTCGATTCCGTTTCGGTCAGGCTCAGATGTAATGCGGAGATTTGTTCGTTGAGTCCCCAAACCGGAACTCGTAATTCAGATCGTTCCGGGCTCAGGGATGAAAGGGCGCGGACCGTGTGCCATGCGGCCGAGGCTGAAAACGCCTCGCCGCAGTAGGGCAGATCACCTTCACAAATGCCACCTTGCCTGCGAATCGTCTCCTCTTCGATCGAGCCCAGCCAGGTGTTTTGAGCCGAGCGATGGAAATGAACATCCGAATCGCCAAAGCTTTTCAGGCATTCGGACGCCGCCCGCCGGGCCTGCGCTTTGTTCCGGTAGGTGAAACCCTCCGCCATCGCCGTGATGCGGGTCCGGTCCGCGGACCGGGATCGACGCAACAGAAGCGCGCCCGCCCCTTCGGCGGCGACAAAGGGCCTTCCCTTCTTTGACCAGCCGACGGCTTGGAATGCTTCCAGCGCGACGGCATCAAGTTCCTCAGCACCCAATACCAATACGTGTTCCAACTGACCAAGCTCCAGCCAGCACGCCGCGGTCGCGATTGCCGTGACCCAGGCCGATCCGTCCCCCACCACCGAATAGCACGGCCCCGGAATCTTGAGCACGGAGGCGACATGGCTCGCCGGCGCGTTGTAGACGGTTTCTGGAAACAAAAGCGGACTGGCAAAGCGCCTTCCCTCGCGCAGCATGTCCTGAAAAAAGCGCCGCATATAAACAAAGCAGCCGCCGGAAAGCGCGACGACGATTCCCAGACGGTTGTTATCGATGCCGCCGGAATCATCCAGCGCCTGCTGCGCTGCTTCCATCATGAAGAAGGTGATCGGGCTCACGCGACGCAATCTCGGATGTTGCTGCCACTGCGCCAATTTATCCTGATGAAGATCGACGCGGAACACGGCGGGGCCCTCCTTTTTTCCCGCCAGCGAGGGAATGGTTCCAGCCTTCCATGCATCACGATCCAGCAAGGAAGAGACGCCGATGCCACGAGGTGTGACAGCGCCTCTTCCGCAAACTGCGAGATTACATTTGCGAATCATATCTTGAAAAAACCAAAGCCGCGTTGGAACCGCCAAAGCCCAGATTCACGCTCATGACCGCTTCCAGATCGGACAACCGCTCGCCGACGCGGGCCAGGCTTTTTTCCAGACGCGGTTCAGGTTCGAGCAGGTTGATTTGCGGCGGGATCTCGCCGGTCATAAGCGACTGGACGCCGAACATGGCCTCGACGCTCCCCGCCGCCCCGAGTGTGTGTCCGATCGCGGCTTTGGTGGAGCTGATACGAACCGAGGAGAGGTCCTCCTGGAAAAAATTTTGATAGGCCGCGCCTTCGGCTGTGTCGTTGAGCACGGTGCCGGTGCCGTGCGCATTCACATAGCCGATCCTGTTTCTCGGCAATCTCGCCTGCGACAGCGCGCCGGTCATCGCGCGAATCAATGCCTCGCCGGCCGGTTCCGGCTGGGTGAGATGGTGGAGGTCGGTGCCATGGCCGTAGCCGCTCAACTCGCACAAAATTTTCGCGCCGCGGCCGCGCGCATGTGCTTCGGACTCCAGAACGAAAAAAGCAGACGCCTCGCCCATCATCAGACCCGATCGCTTCCGATCGAACGGGCGACATCGTTCCTGCGTCATCGCCTGGATGCAGTCAAAGCCAACATAAAGCAGCTCGGTCAGCGCCTCGTAACCGCCGGCCAGCACGCAGTCATTCCAGCCGAGCCGGATCCAATCGGCGGCCTGGCCGACCGAATTGGCCCCGCTGGCACAGGCGTTTGCGATGATCGTCGCCGGGCCGGAAAAGCCCAGGAATTCCTGAAGATCGAGAACCTGTTGCTGGGGTTGATAGCGCGCCGCACGAAAGAGCTGGCCCGCCCTCTTGCGACCCTCCAGGCATCTGCGAACAAAATCCTCACCCAGTGCCATGCCGCCCGCGGAGGTGCTGACCGAGAGGGGAAGAGTCTTTTGCAAAGAACGGCCTACGGAGTCCAGGAGACCGGACTGGCAAAGCGCTTCCTGCGCCGCGAGAATCGCCAGACGCGACGCTCGGGAAAGACGCGAAAGTTTCTTTGCCCCGATTTGCGGAAGAGGCGGCAACTCAGCCGTGGCACCCATCCTGGCCCGGCACCCGGACGTGTCGAATAATGTGACTGGAGCGGCAGCGTCACGCCCGGCGATCAACGCACGCCATGTTGCGCCGGCGTCCGGCCCAAGCGGTGTCACCGCCCCCAGGCCGGTCACCACCACACGGTGATTCGGAGGATTTGTGATCATTGCAAGTCGCTCAGGTAAACCGGCCGGACATCGACGTTGCCGCCGACGAAGTAAAAATTCTTTCCGTACGAAAAAGTCCGCGTGGAGGAATCATAATGCAGCTCGCGCGGATGATCGACATAATTGGGATCAACGACGTCATACACGAAGTTTTTTCCTTCCTTCCGGACAGCGAAAACCAGAACGGCATGGTTGATGTTGACCGATGGAAAATTGATGAGCCACAAAACCATCGGCTGGTTTTTTTTGAGCCAGGTTTGCAGCTCTCCGTTGGTCCGCTCCTGATGGGAGCGGCTTGGAGGATCGATGATGCTCCAGTTGCCGAGGCGAAAATAGGTTGGCCAGCCCAAACCGATATTCTCCAGCATGATGCGCGCTTCGGGCTTGCTCATTTCACGCAGGTTGCGGTAGCCGGGAAACACGATGCGCTTCTCCGGCGGCAACGGATCCTCCCAAACATCGCGGTCGGTCACCTCCCGGATTCTTTTCGCAAGAGGTCCGGCGGCCAGAGGCTTGCCCTTGGGTTCGAATCGGGCAAATTTCCAAAACTGAAGGGCGGCGCGCGACATCACAAAGCAACGCCGGGTGAAATGTGCTCCCTTCTGTTCAAGCGCCTCGGTCCCCTCCTCCCGCTCGGTGATGCGCTTGCCGTCCTTGTAGAGCCAGACCGTTTCGTTGCTGAATGAAAAGGAGTCTTTCTTGAAATCAAATTTCCGCTCCGCGCTGATCGTTGGTGGAACATGTGCACAACTGGAAACCATGACGCAAATGCTCAAACCCAACACGACAATGGGAACTCTTCGGAAAAAATATTGCATGATCATTCCCTTCAAAAGCCCATCGCTTTCAATTCTAGCAAGGCTAAAAAATCCGGATCGGAATCAACGTTCCGGGGATGAAACATGAACTCGTGCAGTCCTGCCTGCAGGCCGTGAATCGCGCCGGCGATTTCGCCGGCATTCATCCGAAAAAGCCGATCCACGCCCCAAAGACTGTCGCTGAATCGGTGAACACATCTGCGCTTGCGGAACAACCTCACCCAGTTGCTGATGATCCCAAATTCGAACAAGCGGTGATTTCCGGCGAAAAAACTGGGTTGACCCATGCGAATCCAGCCACGAAACGACTCCGGCAGAACACGCATCAGGCAGCTGTAAACCGACGGGTGGATGTGCAGATGATGATGGGCGTTCACAAACGAGCATTCCAGGCCCGTCTTTTGAAAAAGATCCCACTGGATTTCAATTTCCTTTCGCATCAACCGGCGGCCGGCCGGCGAAAAAAAAATCTCGAAGCCTGCCCGGGATGGCGACGAATCCCACGGCCATCGCTCGACAGTGACTGGTCTTGAATCGCAAAGATGCAGGTGCCATCCGACTTGAAGGCCGGAGTTCTCACGCGCCAGACGAATTGCGGCTTCCGTAGCAGGCTGACCCATCATCAAGCTTGCTCCGCAAAGAACTCCACTCCGATGGGCCCGTATCACGGCCTCATTCGTCGGTGTGTCCCAGCCAAAATCGTCGGCAATAAACATGATCTGGGTCGTGTGTTTCGTGTCCTGCATGTTTGGGTTTCGATGAAAATACCGTGTCCCGAAAACAATTGGAAACTGCTATTTTTGCCGAACACTTGAAATTTTCGACAGCAAGGTAAAGGAGATCCCCTCCGGACGCAACGCCAAGTCGTTTGTGCTCAACAACTTGTCTGGATAGGTATTCCCCGTATGATCTTTGATTTCCAATTTTTCCGATTTTAAGGCATATATTTCCAAAGTTGAAGTCCTGTGGCAAATCCGACTCTCCCTTTTCAGCGCCATTGCGAAAATAAAACTTCTCTCCGCTGATTCGAAACTCGTAAACTTCCACCACGATGGATTCACCTGTTCTTGTAACCGGAGGCACGGGCTTCATTGGCAGATTCGTGGTCCGGCAGCTTCTGCGCGATGGAAATCGCGTCCGAATTCTTTGCCGATCCAGATCCAAGGCTGTCCAATTGTTTGGTGATCAGGTGGATATCGTCGTTGGCAATCTCCTCGATACGGAAAGCGTTTCTCGCGCATGCGCGGACATTCATACGGTCATTCACATCGGCGGAGCCTACTGTTTCGGCGCGGCACACCGAAAACATCTGATGGAGGTGAACGTCCAGGGAACCCGTCATCTTTTGATTGCTGCATCGCGAAGGCGGGTTGAAAAGATCGTCCATGTCAGCAGCGCGAGCCTCCTGCAAAAACAAAATGCTCCAGCTGGAGAGAATGATTTTGTTTCACAACCGGCCTGGTGCGGGCACTACAAGCGATCCAAGTGGGCCGCGGAAATTTGCGCTCTGCAATGGGCACGCCGTGGCCTGCCTCTGAGCATCGCTAGCCTCTCCTCGCCCGTCGGTCCGGAGGACGAAACACCCACGCCCACCGGGCGAATCATTCTCGATTTTTTGCAGGGACGCTTTCCTTTCCTGGCACACACAGGTTTAAATTTTATTCCGGTACGCGACTGTGCCGACGGGATCCTTGCCGTAGCCAGGAACGGCGCAAACGGATCGCGCTACCTCATCACCGGCCGGAACCTCTGGCTGGGCGAATTTCTCGGAATTGTCTCACGCTTCGCCAAGCGGCCCGCGCCTCGCTGGACCGTGCCGTGGCCACTCATTGCCCTCGCGGGCCTCACCGGAGAAATTCTGGGCCGGTTTTCCGGACACCTGGGCCAAAGAATCTGCTGGGAAACGGCATATTTCGCGAGGCGGTCGCAGTTTTTCAACCCGGCAAAAACCCGGGAAGAACTGGGTTGGACCCCCGTCGAATCGATTGAATCGGCAGTCCAGCAGGCCGTGGAGTGGTTTTGTCCGGATCTGGCCGAACCTGGAACCGACTGTCCGCAACCTCTTCCGCTTTCAGATGTACTTGCCCACTGAAATAATTGCAATCGTCTGGTCCGCCCTCTCGGCCGCCTGGTTTGTTTGCGCCGTCGTGCTGGTCTTCCGGGAGAAAGGAAAAGTACCGACTCTTTCCTGCTCAAATCCGCCATCGATGACGATTTTTAAACCGTTGCCTCCCCTTCGGGAAGCGGAAGTTCCAAAGCAACTCGTTTGTGCGCTGGAGTCATTTATCCGCCAGATGGATCGCAGCACCGACATGGTCTTGGGAGTGGAGGAAGAGCAATTCCATTTGTGGGAAAAAACGTTCGCCCGCTGGCAAAATCAATTTCCAGCCTCCAACCTGCGCGTGATTCGACATTCAAAACCCGATGCGTTCGTGAATCCAAAAGTCGCATGGCAAATTGTGCTGGCACCCCACGCATCAGGCGATCTCTGGCTCTGGAGCGATGCTGACATTGAGGCGCCGGAACAATTCTTGAATTCCATCCGGGCGGAGCTCATGCACTCCGGATGTCGCGCCATCACTTGTCCCTATATAGTCCGGGCTATGCCCGGTGCCTGGGAGGTCCTCGAAGCCCTCTTCGTGAACATTGAATTTTTTCCAGGCGTACTTCTGTTTCGTCGGAGCAATGTTCGATTTGCGCTCGGAGCCGCAACTCTTTTTTACGCGGAGGATTTCAAGCGCAATGCCGACTGGGAAAAACTGGGATCGACGCTTGCGGATGACAACGAGCTCGGCCGGCAACTCGCCCCAGTCAAGATCAGCCGGAACACCGTTGAAACACTTCCGCAGGAAAAAAAATTTCGAGGAGCATTTCTGCATTATTTGCGGTGGCACAAAACAGTCCGTTGGTGCGAGCCCGCGGGATATGCCGGCCAGCTGCTGCTCCTGCCACTCTTCGGCTGGGTCACTTGCGTGGTCCTCAACCCGCTTAGCGTCATCGCCTGGAGCGGCCTCATGGCAACCAGCCTGTTCGAAATTACGGTCGCGGCGCTCATTTTTTACCGCCTGAAGTGCCCATTTCCTCTTCACAAGTGTTGGATGTTTCCGGCATGGACGGCGCTGCGTCCCATGGCCTGGCTGCTGTCGTGGACACCCGCGTCCGTCCGTTGGAATGGGTGCAAACACCGCTGGCTGGGACTAAGAAAATTGGAGTTGTTCGAGCGAACTTGAGGTGTAACAATAGAAAGCTGTTTTATGCAAAAAAGTGAACTAGGCACCCTTTCTCAGTTTCTTTCCGCAACGGGAGAGAGTCGGCGGCTTCTTCACAATCAGGCTGCCGAACTTCGGAAAACCTGGTTTGGCGACCAGGTTTTCATTCGCGGCGTCGTGGAGGTCTCCAACTTTTGCCGTGAGAATTGCAACTACTGCGCAATGCGTCGCGACAACCGGAGCCTGGAACGTTACCGCATTTCCCTGGACCAGGTTCTCGATACGATTTTGAACCATCGTCCGAAGTCGATCACGGACATCAACATTCAGGCCGGCGAGGATCCGATTGCCGTTCGTGAGATCGTACTGCCGCTGATCCGCGAAATCCGGCGCCAGACGGATCTGGGAATCAGCGTTTGCCTCGGCACACTGTCCCATTCCGACTATGCTCAACTCCACAAAGCCGGCGCGACCTATTACATCATCAAACTTGAAACAGGCGATGAGTCACATTATCGCCAGGTGCTCGCTCCTGGAACACTCGACGAACGAATCGAAGCCATTCGTCACCTGGCAGCCACGGGATGGAACGTCTCTTCCGGGTTCATCGTGGGATTGCCGGGTCAGTCCATGGAACACATTTTAAAGACGATGCAATTGCTCGAAGAACTCCCACTGACAGGTTGCAGCGTCAGCCCTTTCATTCCCGGCCAGCAAACCCCTTACGAAAATGCGGCTTATGGCGACCTCGACATGACTCTCAATGCTCTTGCGCTGATGAGAATTGCGACGCCTCGTAGAATCATTCCGGCGGTCAGCGCGATGACGTTCCAGGACGGGCTTGGATATCGTCATGCCATCGAAGCCGGCGCCAACCTCGCGACCATCAACCTGACACCCGAGGATTTCCGGAAAAATTACAGGATTTACAAAAAAGACCGCCTCATCATGACCGAGGCAAAAGTTCTTGAGGCCATCGAACAGGCGGGTTGCCGGCCGAGCGAAGAGCGGCTGAGCGACCGTCTCTGTGTGCCGGCAACTTCTCCGACGATTTCCGCGACCAATCTGCTGCCCATCGCGTTTCCCCAAGCCAGCGAGGGCCGTTGACTTTCCACGTTGGAAGTGAATAACATTTCCACTTCCACTTTAGGTTGAGCGTTAAATCCAAAAACCGAGGTTTCCGATGAAAAAAATTTTCCACATTTTGATCCTGTCGCTCATCTCGGTCAGCCTTCATGCAGCCTCTGAGCAAGTCGCCTACAAGGTGGCCAGGACCGTTATTCCACCGGAGCGTCAGAAACAGGTTCTGTCATTTTACGGCAAGGGCACAGCGTCCGAGATCAAGACTTGGTTTGTCAAATTCTTTGACCCGAGCGCCAAATCCAACGCGCGAATCGTCGTTGTGGAGAGCGGCAAGGTCGAGCGCTCCAATACCGCCGAAGGCCAAGATGACAACGACGTAAAGATGACGTTTGACCCTGCCGCTTGCAGGGCAGGCGTCGACAAGGCTCTGAAAACGGCGGCGAAGTACACCAAAGAAAGCCTGATCCCCGTCGATTCAACACGCGTCTACCTGAACCGGCCCGCGGCCGGCAAAGCACCCGTTTGGACGGTGGAGCTCTGGCACCAAAACCGGCCACAGGGTTACATCTACGCAAACACAAGGGACGGCGCGTTCGCCGGTTACCGCCCACCCGTCTCCGACAATCACACCGCAAGCACGGAGAAGAAAAGCAACGAAGTTCCGGAAGAAAAGGACACCGAAAATGAATTTGGCCAGCAGGTGAAGTCCACCATGCTCGAGATCGGCGGTGATTTGGAGGAATTCTTCACCGGCGAGCGGACGGTCGATAAGGACGAAGATAAGGATTAGACGGACTGCTGCAGGTTGGCGTTGTCCTCATCTGACATTCCTGCCGACCTTGTGGTCAGCCATATGCTTCTCGCCAGACAGACCCGGCCAGGTCAAACAGGACAACGCTCGATTACTACCACGGGTTACCGAGCGTGCTCGGAATGTTGTGATGCCAGAGATAGTTGAACTGAGCTTTATCCTGGGCGGAAACCACTTTTTTGAAGTCCACGTGCCCGTCGAGAAATAGGACATTGACGCCATCGTTGTGGATCGGGATGACGGCCCAGATGTACCACGCAGTCGAGGTAAACGCATCCCAATCGCCATCCCAGAATTGATTGAAGTTTCCATCAGTCAACACGGCGGCTTGTGACGACTCCGGGTAAATCTCATCCAGGTCGCTTCCCTGATACTGAATCATATTCCATGGAGCGCCACCGGCGTTGTAGGAAATGTCAACGCGGGGCATGTTGAGGCTGTAGCCCCAATATTCGCCATACGCGAGAAAATCGGATCTCTTGACCATCGTCGGGCAAAGCAGGGAAGTTTTAAATTTCGGTTTTCCCGAACCGTCGGTTCCCAGCATCCCGGCCGGCATATAGAATCCGCCGAGCGCCGGATCCGCCAGAGCGTTCTGCCAGTTATGCGTCGCATCCACTGCCCCTTGCGGATATTTTCCCTTATGATCGTTCTGGTAAAGCCTCAGGGCGACCCCGATCTGTCGCATGTTGTTCAGGCACTGGATCTGCCTGCCCCTTTCACGGGCGTGCTGCAGGACGGGAAAGACAAAAGCCATCAATACGGAGATAATAGTGATCGCGATGAGAAGTTCGATCACGGAAAAACCGGCATTTCGGGGGGCTTTTTGAGGGAATTGGTTGTGTTGTATCATACGGGATGCGGACCGGACATGTACCCTCATTTGCGCGAATTTTCCAGCGGTATCGGCCAAAAGGCGATTCATTTCTTGAACGACCGACTGTCAAAAGGTAGAAGACCCCACCAATGAAACCGGTCTCGCTTCCATTGGCCAACAAGAAGACCGTCTGGCTGGTCTGTGGCTGGCTGGTGGTCGGATTGATCTGGCCCGCATGCGGATTTTTTCTGGCGGGTAACTCGCAGGTCGTGAAGGACATCGTCGTCGGCCTTGGTTGCATCGCAATCGTGATCGTCTACCTGGCAACACTCGTGGTTCTTTTCCAGCACATCAACGACATGGGGCATCATATGGGACTGGTCGCAAGCGCATTTCTTCTCTCCGCATTGTGCATCATCATCATCTTCGCGTCGTACATCACCTACTTCGGTCTTTACCTGCAGGTCATGATTTCCGGCTATCATCCGATGATCCACGAGGATCTTTTCGACCCGTTTTACATGTCGGCTACCACTTTCACGTCGCTGGGTTGCAACAGCCTCTATCCGCAGGGTTTCGCCGGGAAGTTTCTGATTGCAACAGAAACGTTGATCGGAATGACCCACTCTGTTTCGTTCGTGACACTTCTACTCCTCCGCGTCACGGCGGAGCAGCGGTTGAAGCAAGGTTAAGAACCCCTCTTTAAAGCGGTTCGACAGAGTATCCGGCCTTCTTGAGCCGGTTGAGCAATCCATTCTCACCAACAATATGCGCGGATCCCACAACAATGAAGTAAGTGTCGGAGGTCTTGAGGTATCCATCGATGGTTCGGGTCATCGCTTCGTTGCGATCGTCGATCAGTTTTTTATAGACCGCCTCGAGTTCGGGCATGTCTTTCAGACTCTGCGTGAGAAATTTTTCCACGCGGTCCGCATCGCCCTGTTTCCACGATTCAAGGATCTCGTTGACGGTCTTCTCGTTGTTGTCCAGGTCCTTCAGCGTGTAGAGGAGAAAGAGCTCCTGCTCATGGTCCGAAAAACTGTTGAGCAGGTCGATCTGGGCGTCGGCCGTCTCGAGTTCGAGAATTTTCTTTTTGTCCCTTGCCTTGGAAAGAAAATAGACATCGATGCCGTTGGTCGGGGAGTAGCCTAGCCGCTGAAGTTCCGTGAGAAGCACGGCCTGGGCGAGAAACCACGGCTTGTACTGCGCGAACATCGCCAGCGCAAAACCCGACTTGGCGAGCTGGGCCTCAGCCTGCTGGAGAATTTCCGGCGCTACGTGCCTGTCGATGGCGTCGCCCGCAGGATAGGACGCCTTCACCATCATCATTTGCGCCAGTTCTCCGGATTCCCGGCCCACGTCCACTTCCACAACCAGCGCGCCCGAGGAGTTGAACGCATTTTCGAGCCTCGGGTTCAAAGGATATAAGTCAGGCTTCGCCAGGTGGATCGAGCCGACCAGATAGGCGGTCGATGTCGACGATTTGACTTTCCACCCAAAGACCCTACCGTTGGCCGAATTTGTTGCCTGCGCGAGAAGTTCGGGCGCAGCGACGAAACATAATACAACCCAGGCGACGAGAATTTTTTTCATGGAGGTGAAGACTGAACGCTTCGGAAAGCTCGACCAGAAACTCGAAACCGGCAAGTAGAACCTGTCGTAAAATTATGTGGTAATGCGTTTCTCAAATTCTTCGCGGAGTTCCGAGGTAAGGCTCATTCCCTGCGGCTCCTTTTTGAGAAAAAGCACGCCCTCGATGTCGCCCATTTGTGGAAAAACCCGGTAGGGATCGAGGCCTTCGATCGAATGGACGATCTTCGAGAATGGCACCTTGCTGTCATTCGAAAGCAAAACCGTGATGACGGCCGCGCAACCGTTCAGATCCATGTGTTTGAGCCGTTCGGTCCGCCGGAATTTTTTCAAAGAGGAGGAAACTGTTTTAGGACCGACGCACAATACGTTCGTGAATGCATTCAGGACACCGTACGGTATGTCCGTGGTTTCAGAGAGGAGTCCCGAGCTGGGCACGTAAAACTTCACTCCTTCCTCACCCGGCTTGAGAATGAGCGTGTATTCGATGAGATCGTCGCCACCGCCCATCCTATTTCCTGCAAAAAGAAGTCCGACAATGCCGAGTGCGAGGATTGCGCGCACCCAGGCAGGATGAGGACAGAATGGGGCGAGCCCATACTTCAGGACATACCAAGCGAAAACATACGAGACAGCGCAGAACAGGAGACCTACCACCAGGATACCGATGCCCCCGGCGATGCTTTGCGAACAGGCTAGCTTGTTTTTTTCGGCTAGGAAAGCCCGAACGCGGTCGAAATCGGGGGGCGAGTCCATGCGAGGCTGTGGGGCTCAGGTTAAGGCATCAGGCATCGGAATCAATCACGAAAGTGGCTCACTCACCCTTCCCGATCTTTCACCGCAATTTCCATGACCTCTCCCTCTTTCGCAAAGGCGTAAAGAATTCGAAGATTTTTTTGATAGATCCCCCTTGGCACCCCCGCCTGCCTGCCAGATCCCGGAGGGCGGGCAGGTTGGCGGCTTTGCAAGAGGTCCCAAGATCAAGCAAATCACGACACTTAGGGAATTTTGAAGAGGACAGGCAGATAGCCGGCCTCGTGCAGACTTTCAATCAATTGAATAATCCCAAATGCCCAGAAAAACCACATCGTATCGAGGGCGGCTTTTTCAAATCTTCTCGTGTTGATGAGATAATCCTTGGGCTGCTTGAATAGCGTGGGATTGGGGATCAGCCTCGGCGTCCGGGCCGCATATTCGCGGAATGCCTCGCCGTGGACTTGAAGAAGTTTTTTTTCCTCCACAAGAATTACAAAAGGGTAGTAAAGCGTGAACGCAAGCAACATCAATCCCGCCACCAAAAGGCTTTCGGCCGACAGCCCCAATCCGACCGCCGCGAGAAGACTGAAGAAATAAAGCGGATTGCGGACCATCGAGTACGGTCCGACATCGATGAGCTTGTCATTTTTGTATCCCGCGATGTAGACCGAAGTCCAGATGCGACCAAGCGCTCCCACCGTGACCAGGACAAAGCCAATGCTGTCGAGAGCGGTGTCGAAAAATCCACCCTCGATCCAGATATGCTCGGTGACGAGAAGCAGGGCAAAAAGAACCATGACAATCAAACGGCTTCCAACAATCCGAAACCCGACGGGAACCCAACTCGATTTTGATTTCATTTGGCTTATCGCTTGCGCCGGCCGCCTGGCTGAGGCGCCCGTGGATCAAGCAACACGGTGTATTCGTATTTGAAATTGTCGAGCTTCACACGCGGAACTGTCTGGCCTATGAACCGCTCAATCGCCTGAACATGCTTGTACTCGCTCGCCGTGATCAGCGTAAACGCGTCACCGATCTTCAGCGCGCGCCCGGTGCGTCCGATCCGGTGGACGTAATCCTCCGGATGGAGCGGAATGTCGTAATTGACCACGTGACTGATGCCCTCCACGTCGATTCCTCGCGAGGCGATGTCAGTGGCAACCATCACCTCGTACTTGCCTGATTTAAAACCCTCCAGCGCTTCCATCCTCTCACGCTGAGTCCGGTTCGAATGGAGGACAGCAATGGCGTGGTTTTCCGCCTTGAGCCAATGGGTGATCCTGTCGGCTCCATGTTTGGTGCGCGTGAAGATGAGCACGCTTTCAAAATTTGTCCTTTTGAGAAGTTCGCTCAGGAGATCAAACTTCTGGCTCTCGGCCACGGGATAAAAGGCATGCGTTACCGTTTCGGCGGGCGTGCGGTAGGCGCCAATCGTGATTTTTTCCGGCTCGCGCAAAACCCACGAGGAAAGGCTTTCGATTTCCGGGGGGACCGTCGCCGAGAAAAGCATTGTCTGGCGTTGTTTCGGGCAGTGACCGACGATCCGCCGGACGTCGGGAATGAAACCCATGTCGAGCATGCGATCCGCCTCATCCAGAACCAGCGTGTCGACATCGCGGAAGTTGAGAGTCTTTTGCTCAAAGTGGTCGAGGAGGCGGCCGGGAGTCGCAACCACGATATCCATGCCATTGGCGAGATCCTCGCGCTGTTTGCCGTAGCCGGTGCCTCCATAGAGAACCGTCACGCGCAGGTTGGTGAATCGGGCGTAGTCCCGAAAGGCGGTCTCCACCTGCGCAGCGAGCTCACGCGTCGGCTCCAGGACGAGGCAGCGGAATTTTCCGTGCGACTGGAGGCGGCTCAGGATCGGCAGGGCGAAAGCCGCCGTTTTCCCGGTTCCCGTCTGCGCAGAAGCGATCAGATCACCGCCTTCCATCACAATCGGGATGGCGCGCAGCTGAATCGGGGTCGGCTCGGTATAGCCCATGGCTTCGGCGCCCTGGACGACCTTCTCTGACAAACCAAGTTCTTTGAACGACATATTGGTGAAAAACCAGCGAAAGAGTGGTTATCTTAAGAAACCCCCCAAACGTCACGAAGATTATTGGGCCAGGGGCTGGGCGTCGACTTTTACATCGGCAATCTCCAGCCGGCCAGCGCCACGAAAACCGATATTGATGTGGACCGGCCCTGATGGATGGTCAGCGGGCAGCGAAAGTGAGAAGGACTTCCAATCGGTTTGCACGCTCCAAGTCTCGAGTTGCAGGGCGCCGGGAGTCATGATGACACTGACCAAAAGCGGTTGTTCGGAACGGAGCGTCATCGACAACGTGTAAGCCTGATCCTTGAGAAGCGGCGGCAGATAAAAACTTGCGCCAAAAAAATATCCCTTCAATCGCGCAGGGGACTCGGTCGTCAGGGCCAGGAATGACTTCCCGGACGAGGCGTCGTTCTGCACAATTTCCCACCTGGATTTGCCGCGAAACAGCGCGATGCCGGACGGTCCCACTTTGACGTTCTTGCCGGGCGCCTCGACTGCGAAGCATTGGACTCCTTTGGGAAGAAAGCCGGAATTGGAGAGTGAGAAATTGTATACGACCACTGGCACGGCAACCGGCGGAGGCTTGATCTCCGGGGCCTTCGGCTGCTCTTGGAAGGTGACTTCCACGGGTTTCTCCGCTTTATTATAAGTCTTTGTACTTTTATCATTATCCGGCGTACTGGCTTTGCTGGACACCTCCGGTTCGGAAGCCTTTTCTTGGGGCGCCGTTTCGGACGGAGTGGACTTCGGCGCCTTCGCCGTCTGCGCCACTTCGTCCTTCTTCTGATAATGGCGGATCGCGAAGAGAGAAATGACGGCCAGCAAAGCAAATCCCGCGAGAAGCGCAATGGAGCCCAGCAGGACAGATTTCCATTTTTTTTGGGATACGGGCTGAGCTGGAGGGTAAGCTTTGAGAGGGGGGCCTGGCTGCGATCGTGAAGTGGAAAACGCCGCCGGAACGGGAATGCCGGGTGCGGGGTGTGTTTTTTGTGACTGGTAGGCATTCAGCGCCTGCTCCACTTCCTCCATGCTTTGGTACCGATCCTCGGGTTTTTTCGCCAACATCTTCTGGATGATCCTGCAAATGTCGTCGTCGAGCGGAGGGCGCGCCTTTTGCGGATCGGGCGCGGGATCATTCAGGTGCATCGCCATGATGACGGCGGGCGAGGACCCTTCGTAGGGAATTTTTCCGGTGAGCAGATGATAAAATGTTCCGCCGAGCGAATAGATGTCGGTACGCGCGTCCACGTCGCGAGCGCCGCGGATCTGCTCGGGCGAAATGTAGTAGGGTGTGCCGAGAACCGCGCCGGTTCCGGTCATCCAGCCGTCCTGCTTGCCGGACCATTTTGCCAGGCCCAGATCGCCGATCTTGATGACCCCCTCGGTGGTCAGCATCAGATTGTCGGGTTTGACGTCGCGATGGATGATCTGCTTTCGGTGCGCGTAACCGAGACCGACAGCCGCCTGCCGAATGTAGTCGACCACCTCGGTGACCAAGAGCTTGCCGCGCTGCTGGACGAGGGCGCGTAGCGTCGTCCCTTCGATATACTCCATGACGATGTAATAGACATTTTCGCCAACCTTCCCCGCGTCATAAACATCGACAAGGTTGGGATGTTTCATCGTGGCAGCCGCCCGCGCCTCCTGAAAAAACCGCTGGATGTAGGAAGGGTCGTTGACCATGTGCGCGCCGAGAAATTTGACGGCCCCCAGCCGGTCGAGCGACTGATGCCGCGCAAGATAGACGATCCCCATGCCTCCCTCGCCGATTCTTTTGATCACGTGATAGCCGGAAAGCATCTCGCCGATCCAGGGATCCATATAACCCTCCTGGGCCGGCAATTGACTCGGATCGGGTAGTTCGGTTTCTTCGCCTTCCATGTTGCTCGTTGAGTTTCGTCTTATTGAGGCGCATCAACCAAGAATCACATTGATTTGGCCCAATTCCTCAGAGGAAAAATCGAGCCGATGGAGGGCGGCGACATTTTCTTCGAGTTGTTTCACACTGCTTGCGCCGACGAGGGCGGATTGGACACGGGAATCCCGAAGCACCCACGCCAGTGCCATCTGCGCGAGCGACTGGCCACGATTCTTGGCAATCTCCGCGAGCTGAAGTATTTTCTCCAGCTTGTCACGGGTGATGTGCTCCGGTTTTAAAAAACTGTGGGCCTTGCTCGCCCGGGACCCGCGGGGAATTCCCTTCAAATATTTTCCGGTCAGAACACCTTGCGCGAGCGGACAGAAGACAACGCATCCGATTCCTTCGCGTTCGAGCACATCGAGAAGCCCACGTTCGATCCAGCGATCGAGCATCGAATAGGCGGGCTGGTGGACAAGGCATCGGGTCCCGGAACGTTTGAGAAGGATCGCCGCATCCGTAGTCTGTTCCGGTGAGTACGAAGAAATTCCGACGTAAAGGGCCTTGCCCTGCTGGACAGCGGTGTCAAGTGCTCCCATCGTTTCGGCCATCGGCGTGTTTGAATCCGGCCGGTGCGAGTAGAAGATGTCGACGTAATCAACCCCCATCCGCTTCAAACTCTGATCGAGGCTCGCCAGCAAATATTTTCGCGAACCACCGTCGCCGTAAGGGCCGGGCCACATTCCGTAACCCGCCTTGGTTGTGATGACCAGCTCATCGCGGTGGCCCGACAGGTCGCGTTTCAGGATTTTTCCAAAATTCGTCTCCGCAGAACCGGGCGGCGGGCCATAATTGTTGGCCAGGTCAAAATGGGTGATACCGAGATCGAACGCGCGGAGAACGGTCTGACGGCCGACATTCGGATCGTCGACGTCTCCAAAGTTGTGCCAGAGGCCCAGCGAGATGGCCGGCAACAGAAGACCGCTTCTCCCGCACCTGTTGTATTTCATCGCGTCGTAGCGGCCCTTGGAACGAAGTTGGCTCATAAAGGGAAGGGCTTTAATCTACCACGAAGATGACGAAGATCACGAAGGAAATCGCCTCACCCACACCTGCCACCGGTTTCCCTCTTGCAACGGCTCATCCTCGATCTGATCGAATTCCCCATCGAACAACAATTCCGCCTGCTCGTCCGTGATCGGATAAGGCGGGGGTTTCTCCTCATGCCCATGAAAAAAAATTCCCGCGAGACTGCCACCCGGACGGATCAGTTCTGCCATTCGCGCGGCGTATTGCGGCCAAAGATCGGGTGGAAGAGCGCAAAGGAAATTTTTCTCATAGACCAAGTCAAAGGATCCTTTAGGCTCAAATGCGAAAAAATCGGCGAGCATCACGCGATCGCCAAGGGCGCCAAGCATTTTTTGCGCGCGCGCCACGGCTTCGGCGCTGAAGTCGACCGCGGCGACTTCCCAACCCGCCTCGTCGAATGCCCGCACCTCGTAGGCGGAACCGCAGCCCGGAATGAGGACGCGGCCGACCGCGTGCGTCTGCCAGAGAAATTGATCGAGCGATTCCGGAACGCCTCCTGAGTCCCACGGCATGTCTCTGGACTTGTAACGCGGGTCCCAGAATTCAGGTTTTGTGCTGTCGCCATTCATGCGCGGAATTCCGATCAACGATTTTTCTTTTTCTCGCGCGCCTGGAGGATCGGCCCAAAAGGGCCATAGGTATGCTGTTGGACGGAAAACTTATCCGCGTAAGGCGGATAGGAAATATCGACCGGCTTGAGAGCACGGTCCGGGTAATCATCGACGACATCCGGTTCGATAGGCCTGTGTTGCGATTCGATGAACGCAGCAGCATCGAATGCCTGCTCGACCGACAGGTGTGGATTGTCGGGCGGCATATTCTTCCTAATGAACTCGGCCAGAATGATGATCCGGTGCATTCCCGCGCCGGTGTTGTAACTGTCACTGCCCCAGAGCGGAGGATAATAATAACCGCCCTTGGGATCTTCCTGGTTGATCTGTCCCTCCCCATTCAGTCCGTGGCAACCGGAACAATGCTGGTTATAAACCATCCGGCCGAACTCCGGATTCGCGGCGCGATCCAGCATGGGAATTTTTGGCAGGCGATCGCCGGCTACATCGCCGGTCTTTACGTCACGGCTGATCCATGTCATGTAAGCCACCAGCTCCTTCATCTGGCGGCTGTTCTCTGGCAAAGGCTTGCCGTTCATGCTCCGCCTCATGCAACCGTTGATTCGTCCCTGGAGTGTCTGCTGCCGGTCGATCCTCGCAGAAAATTGCGGATAGCGTTTTGAAACGCCTACCAATCCGAGGCCGTATGGCTTGCGGCCTGCGTTGATGTGGCAACTGCTGCAGGAAAGATTGTTTCCGGCAAAGCGCATTCCCGGGTCTTCTGCCTTCGGACCGATGGTGCGATCGGTGTCGTCCATCAGTTCGTGGCCGCGGATCACCATCTCACGCTCCGTGTCAAACGGCAGCAGGGGATCATCCGGATAGACCCACGGATAGACGCGACCATATCCGTTCCCAACTGCCGGGTGAATCACCTCGGTCTTCGGTGTTTGCGCCCATGTCCCGGCCAGGATGACAAATCCCACGATCGCAACCAGCCATCCCCAATAATATTTCATCGGCTGCTGGAGGCGAACCAGCTATTTTGCCCGTGCAAAATTAAGCGTTTCAACCGACTTCTGTTTACCGCCATCGAAGAACGCCCACTCCTGACGAAAATGATCAGGATCGATGAACGTGATGGTCAACGCATGCATGTGGGGATCCTTCGAGGACTTGATGCCCGTTCCGCCGTCAAACTCGAACTTCATCTGGTTGGGTTGGTCGCTCTCCTCCACTTTCAGGCGAGGTTGGTTGCCGAGCATGCAATAGTGAGTCATCATCAGATCGCCGCCGTCGGCAGTGTAGACCGAAACCATTTCGTGGGGTGTTCCTGGAAATAGAGTCTCCACGAGCGCGGTTCCGCCCGAAGTGAGTTTGTAGTTCACGAAAACCTTCTGGTTCTTCCCGCTCATTTTCGACATGGCTTCCCATTTTCCGATCAACTGCTTGAGTTTTCCGAAATCGGTTGTGACCACGGGAGCACAACATTTTTTTTCACTGGTATTCTCGGCGTGCGATACGAGGGTTGCCAAAATCAAAACGATGATCAGTTTCGAAAGATGATTCATGCGATTCCTCCTATAAATTTTGTCGTGTTTTGAAAAACCGGGGCTATTGAACACATTTTGGCCGGTGATTCCAAGCACGCTTTAATGCGCGTTGGACACGTTAAAACTCGAAGAGGAAATGTACACACCCGGCGTCTGGGGACCGGGCGGCGGCGGGCCGTATCCGATGCTCACGTTTGCGGGGCCGAAATTCGCCAAGTTCTGGTTCTCCAAATCAAACCGGGTGCTGCGGTCGTAGCTGGCCGAGAACTGCGGCGAAACGACGTCCATCATATAGAGAAGTTGGGGATTGGGCGAAGGGGCCGGAGTGCTAATCGAATAGAGAAGACCATTGCCAATGGGACTACTCGGCGCAGTGGGATAGGTAATCCCCGTCTGCGAGAAATCGTACAAGAGTCCGCCCAACGTGTTCAGGGCCGGATCGATCGAATAAATCAGGAACCGTCCGCCGCCGAGCGTGAATGGGGTCGCCCCGGCCGTATTGGCGAACGAGGTGCCGGTGACCAGCGTCACATTGTTGGCGGCAATCGGGCCGTTGATCGACATCACGCCCGATGTTTGAATCGTGACGTCCGCGCCCACGGCCGCGATGGGTCCGCTGATCGAGAGGCCACCGGCATTTACCAGCGAAAAGGAGCCGCCCGTGTTGATCGCGCCTAAATCTGCGATGCTATTACTCCCGTTGGTCAGTGTCGCCGCACCGCCCGTGGAAAGACCCATCGTGCCCGAGACATTCCAAGCAGCGCCTTGAGTCAGGGCCGAGACATCCGTGGTCGTGATGGAAAGATCGCTCACTGTAACGCCTGCAGCGATGCTGATGACTCCTGAACCAGAATTCAGCGCGAGCGACTGGCCACCGGTGACTGCATTGCCGAAGGTGATGTTGCCGTTGGATCCCGTTGTGTCGACTGAAGTCGCACCGGAGAGTGAAATGGCTTTGTTGAAGTTGAAGCTGCCGTTTCCGCTCGTCGTCAGCGCGCCCTGGAGCGTCACGGGGCCATTCGTCCTCAAGTCAGACAGCGGCGAGTTCCACGTCGCGGACCGGATGTCGATGGCGCCCGAACTATTGGAGCGCCCGATGGTGACTCCAGCGAAGCCGGGGTTGATCATTGCAATCTCAGTGTCGGAAAGATTGAAAACTCCGACCGCCGAGTTGCCCAGGCCGATGGTCGTGGCTGCGTTGAGTGGCTGCAAGACCAGGTTGTTATTGCCGGTGAAATTGATTCCGACCAGCTCGATACTGTCGGGTCCCGTGGCGGTGGTCGCTGTCAGAATGATGTCCCCGGTCGTCAGCGATTGGATGACGTTGCCCGCGCCGGCCGATTTGAAACCCGCCGCCACCCCCGCTCCGCGCGCATCAAAATTAATATTTGCTAAGTCGTTCGCGGTGATCTGCGTTCCAGTCTGCAGATAGATTCCATAATTGGTCGCGCCCGAACCGTTGCCGATGCCGGTGATCGCGATGTCACCGGTGATACTTGCGACTCTGCCGTTGAAACCCAAGAAACCCCAGTTGTCCAACGTACCGTTGCCGCCCGTGCCTTCGATGGTGACGGATCCGGCGCCGCAGGCCTCCGCCATCGCGAAGTCATCGACGCGTACGCCGACGTTGAAGCCTCCGATGCCATTTCCGCCGAATCCCTGAATCAAGAGATTTCCATCCATCACGCATACCTCAGTACCGCTGTTGGCCAGGAACACGCCATGGTTGCCCCAATCGGCATTGCCGCCGGTGCCGATGAGCGTGACGTTGCCGGAGCCGGTGTTCTCAACCAGGGCACCGTTTTGAAGATAGATGCCGTAGTTGGTTTGCGAGGTGCCCGCGCCTGTGCCCGTGATGTTAATGTCCGCATTTGCGGAAGTGACCGTGGCGTTATCCATCCAGAAACCCCAATTGTTCTCGACACCCGCCGTGCCGTGGCCGGTGAGATTGAGCTGGCCGGCACCCGTCGATTGCACCAACACTCCGTTCTGAAGTCTCAGACCGACGTTCCAGCCTTGCGAACCCGCTCCGCCCGTCCCGGTCATCGTGATGTTTCCGTCGACCGTGGAGACGGTCGTGCCGGGATCGAGTATGGCAATGCCGTGGTTGCCCCACGTTCCGTCGCCGCCGGTGCCGGTCATTTGGATTTGTGCCGTGCCCGTTGATTGAATGACCGCACCGCCAGCCACCAAAATTCCGAAGTTGCTGTCGTTGGCGCCGTTTCCACCCTGGCCGTTAATCGTGATGTCTCCGGTCGTCGAGCTGATGGCTGTGCCGGAGTTGATGATATAGGTTCCGACATTCCACCAGGTGCCGTTTCCACCCGTGCCATCGAGCGTGATGGTCGCCGCACCGTTCGATCCAACCGTGGCGCCGTTGGCGACGAATATGCCATAGTTGTCGTTGCTGGTGCCGCCGCCATGGCCGGTAATGTTGATGTTGCCGTCCGTTGAAGAAACAGTGCTAAAGTCGAGTTTCACGCCATGGTTGCCGCTCGTGCCCAAGGCTGAGCCCGTGCCGGAGATGTCAATCGCACCGATGTTGTTTTGAACGGCTGAAGTCCCCTGCAAGAGCACGCCGATGTTGTCGCTGCCCGAGCCGCCGCCGTGGCCGGTAATGCTGATATGGCCTGAGTTGCTCTGGACCGTGGTGGAGGCCCATTCAAGAAGTGTCCCCCAGTCGTGACTGCCACCCGGCCCACCTGTGCCATCGAGCGTGATGTCGCCACTGGTTGTTTGAATCCCTGCGCCGTTGGTCAGCCGAATGCCGATGTTGAAGTCACCTGTGTCGCCACCCTTGGCAACGATGTCGACATTGCCCGTGCCTGTGGAAATCGTGACCGAGTTGATGTCCACGCCGAACGAGAAGCCGGTCGATGTTCCGCTCTCATTTCCTTTGATCGTCACATTTCCGTTGTTGGTCGTCACACCCGCAGTCAACACGACGCTGCGGCCAGCGTAGAGCTCGATTGTATCGCCTGAGGTGCTGGTTGCCAGCGAACCGGTGACATTCACCACACCTCCGCCACCGGAGGCCGCCGATTGAATCTTGACAGGGTCATTAAAAGTATAAGCACCTACATTGACCGTCCCCGTCCCGTCGCTCCGGCCGATGGTGATCCTGGAAAATCCATCCTGGAACAGCGCGAGTTCCGCGTTGGAAAGGTTGAACGTTCCGGCTTGGCCTGCCACACCAATGCTCGTGCCCGCGTTCAGTGGTTGCAAAGTAAGTTCGCCGCTCGATTGAAACGTGGCGTTGGCAAGGCTGATGCTGTCCGCTCCCGAAGCGGTGTGCGCTGTCAGTGTCATTGCCCCCGTCGCCGAGGGGCCACCAAATACATTGCTGCCTCCGGACACCACGATTCCAGGCACCGTGCCCGCGCCGGAACCCGAGAGGAAGATGCCACCCGATCCCGTCGAAGAGACCTCGATGCCGTTTCGCATATACAATCCGACGTTATCCTGGTCGGTCGTGCCGTTGCCTGTGCCCGTGATCGCAATGTTGCCGTTCACCGCACTGATCTTGGTGCCAACGTCCTCGATCATGACACCCCAGTTGTCGCCGTTGGGGCCGCTGTTGCCTCCGATGCCGGTGATGTTGATGGCGGCATTGCCCGATGAGCTGACATGCCCACCCGCAAAAATCCAGACACCGTTATTCCAGCCGCCACCGACGCTTGCTCCGGTTCCGGAAATCGTGATGTTGCCATCCACCGAGGAAACAGTCGTGCCGCCACCGGCAATGAGGACGCCGTGGTTGCCCCAAGCTCCGGCACCGCCGGTCCCATCGAGAGTGACTTTCGCACTGCCGTTTGATTCGACCACCGCGCCGTTCTCAATCTGAATGCCGAAATTGGTCTGCTGCGAACCCGCGCCTCCGGTGCCAGTCAGCGAGATGTCACCAGTCATCGACTGGACGGTTGTGCCAGAATCGGCAACCCGGATGCCGTGGTTGGAGGTGGTTCCGTTGCCGCCCGTTCCCAACATCGTGATGCTTCCTGCGCCGTTGGAAATAACATCGGAGCCGCTATCGATGTCGACGCCGTGGTTGAACTGGCCGGTGACGCCCGGATTCACATCGCCTGTGATGTGAAGATTTCCGTCATGGATGCTTACTAGGCTGTTACCGGTGATTTTCACGCCATAGTTGATGTCGGTGCCGCCACCGCCCGTGCCCATGATATCGATGGTGCCCGTTCCCGTCGCCGTGGCCGCACCGCCATCACTCACCGATACACCCCAGTTGTCCGTTCCACTGCTCGCACCGCCGTGGCCCGTGAGCGTGATCGCACCGGAACTCGTCGTCACCAGGCCGCCGCCCCACTCTACTAGGATGCCCGGCGTGTGGCTCGCGCCCGCGCCGCCTTTGCCATGGATGTCGATGTTGCCGCTTGTGCTCTGGATGATGCTGCCCTGCGCACGAACTCCGATCGCCCAGTCGTCAGGAGCTGAGTTGCCGCCTTTGCCGATGATCAGGATGTTGCCGTTTCCCGAGGAGACATTCGCGCCGGAATTGAAATCGACGCCCATCGTCCAGTTCGGGTAGGTACCGCTTTCGTTGCCCTTGATCGTAATGTCGCCGTTGTTGGTGATGACACTGCCACCCGAAACCGTCACATTTTTTCCCGCATAAAGTTCAATTGTGTCGCCCAGGCTGCTTGTCGCCAGCGCACCCGTTACGTTGATGGCGCCATCGCCCGCCGGTGCCATGGATTGAATTTTTAACGAGTCAGAAAAAGTGTAAGAGCCAACGTTGGCGGTTCCGGTTCCGTTAACAAGGCCTATGGTGATTTTTGAAAAACCATTTTGAAACAAATCGAGTTCACTGCTCGAAAGATTGAAGTCACCCGATCCGCCTGCAATTCCAATTCCAGTGGCTGTGTTAATTGGCATCAGGAAAAGATTTCCCGAACTTTGAACGGAGAGGTTTGCAAGAGTGATGCTGTCCGAACCGGTCGTGGTTTCCGCGGCGAGTGTGATGTTGCCCGAGGTGGACGGCCCGCCAATCACGTTGCTTCCGCCGGTGACATTGATGCCCGGCGATGTCCCGTTGCCCGTGCCGGTAAAGACAGTGTTTCCGCTCGTCGCTTGAATGGTGCTGCTATTGCCCATCGAGATACCGCTCCCGTTGCCAGTCGAGCTTCCCGTTCCGGTGATGTTGATGTCGCCCGCGCCGGAACTGATCGTCGCCGCCCCGTCGTGAGCCGTGCCAAGGCCGAGTCTGACCTCGCCCTCGCCTGTACCATCGAGGTTGCCGTGGTTGATCGTGACGTTGCCGCCACCGGTCAGGATCTTCGCGTTGTTTTCCAGCGAGAATGCAGCCAGGCCCGGGTCGCGATTGGCCACCTGAGCGGCGTTGTCGTTGATCGTTGCGGAAAAGTTTCCGCCATTCAGGGAGATGGTCGTGTTTTGTTCGATCGAGATCGAGCGCCCCGCCTGGAGCGTGAGTCCGTTGCCGGGAGTGGTTCCCGTCACGTTGTCATTGATTAAGATGTCCGTGTTCGCCTGAAGTGTGACCGAGGCGCTGTTGATCGCCGTCGAAAGATCCGCGCCACTGATGAGCGACCAGCCACCGGCGTTGTCGCTAAACTGGCTGTTGCCTGCGACCGGATCGGTCCCCGACGCGGTGACGGCGATATTCTTCGGATCAAGCAGCAGCATTCCGGTCGTTCCCGATGGCGCCAGCAAATCAACGTGACCTTTGAAATTTAACAGCTCTTTTCCCGAAACTTCAGCGAATCCACCGTTGCCACCATTGGGGCCGCCACGCGCCAGGATCACGCCTTCAAAATCCGTTTTGCCGTCAGCCCAAACAACGACCTCACCGCCATTGCCCGTGTCCGTGGCATCGGCCTT